>Ga0307511_10003146_pt1 | contig 17014 bp, 15 predicted proteins | sample 13_EM_MG_FD_200266 | JGI IMG/M metagenome (GOLD analysis project Ga0307511, IMG submission 200266) | Populus trichocarpa ectomycorrhiza microbial communities from riparian zone in the Pacific Northwest, United States - 13_EM | ecosystem: Host-associated > Plants > Roots > Unclassified | place... | reverse complement strand
GGTCGTAATGATCCGCTTTCGTCGAGATTGCACGCTTGATGTACGAGGGGAAAGCTGTTTAATGCTTCTGTTGTAGAATTGAACCTTGCTTTTGGTTATGAGGCCAGCAAAACATAAGGGGAACATGGGCTGCGGAGAGAAAGAGAGAGATAAATTGGCAGAAAACAATTCCCCTGATTTCCTTAGCCCATTACCTATTTGGGCGCACCCGAGGCCGCGGGAATCCCAATATTGCCATATTGAGCTAGGTCTAGAGTATCTACCTAACTGGGGTATAGGAAGACAGGGATCAGTGGGCTTGAGTCGGCTGCGCTGCGCCCACCGGTTTACTTCGACGAGCCTGATCAGTTTTGTAGTGGTCTAGATCATAAGCCAGCCGACATGATACTCGTCGTAGCAAGAAGCTCCATCAGGACCATGCCAGGTCAGTGTCTCAGGGGGTCTCCTCGAGGCTGGTGGTGCAATCCATTGCTTTTGCCAGAGAATGAAGCGTGGTGGGCAAAGAACTTTAACCACGTATATGAACAAGGAAACGGTTAACGTTTCGCCTTTCCTGACGTTATTTTATAGCGGTCCCGTCAGATAGTCATCGCAATCTAATAAGATAGAGTGGCTGGTTGAAATGCAGCCGAGCCGCAACGATATGCATGCATATGACGACTCTCTGTGCATAGCAAGCGGTTGGTTTAACTGGAAAAACGATACTCCGGCTGTAATATGGTTGATCGGAATCGGCAGTTGCATTGTGAACTAACATTCTCGGCATTGCGGTCCGTCAGATTGTTTGCATGGGGACACCACCGGGTCGCCTTCCCCTGTCATACCGGGAGATCTGGAGAAGTAGCAGCTAAAGCGGCTTGGCGGCGCAGGTGGTCCAATTATAGTGCGTTGAAGCGCGCAGAGGGATGCCGTTGTTTCTCTACCCAACGGCTGGGTTTGTGCTTTTTCCGTGGGCAAAGCACTATATGGCCTTGGGAATATATGATCTTGTTCCGACTCTGCCAAAGAGCTTAGATCGTAGTGCGGTTAATAGGAGAAATTGTGGACCTAATCGAATTATGGAGACTGTATAAAGCCCCCGCTGCCCCTAGCCTCTTGAGCAGTTCTTGTCCAACATAATTCCTAGTCATCAGAGTAGTATATAGCTTCAGAAATGCTCGTGAAATTCTTTCTTGGAGCAGCTTTTGCGGCCTCCACAGTTGCTGCCCAGTCTCCGGTTTGGAGACAGGTTTGTTATTCCTTCTTCATGAACCTTGGTGAGAAGGAACTAATATGAGTTGTAGTGCGGAGGTATCGGTTGGTCTGGAAATACAGTCTGTGCCTCCGGTAGCACGTGTGTGTGGTGCTCAACGACTATTATTCCCGTATGAGTTTCTGACCTATTCATACTGCAAGCACTGATTTTGAACCATTTAGAATGCCTACCTGGTGCTGCACCTGCTCCCACTACCTCCTCTGTTAGACCTACATCTACCACCGCAACTCCCGCCACCACTCCCGGTGGCACTGCAACTTCTCCACCAGTTTCAACCCCCACGGGTACTGGCCCGGGATCCACCTTGTTGAGTGGTTGGTACTGGATTCGCGCCGTAGCTCCACCAAACTTCCACCTGTATCTCCAAGGAGTAACTCCCCGTAAGTCACACTTTCTCAATTGATTGAGAAAGGGCTATGTTACCATACTAATCCACGATTCCAATGATAGGTGCTGTTGGAAACGCGGTGTTAAATTCTGGTAGCACTGCCGGCCAGTTCAATATCAAGGATGGCCAGCTTGTTCAGATCATCTCTGCACCGGGTGCTCCAGAACAATATCTCTATGGAACTGTGACCCAGCGAGCTGGTACTGAGATGACGCTTCTGTTGACTTGGAAAACTACCCCCAGCACATATGGAACTTTCTCCTTTTCCGGAGACACTCTGCAGTGGAGTGTATCTAATATCAGCAGACCTAACAATGCCGCTTGGTTGGTTTGCGAAAATCAAAATGTGTATGTGAACTTGGGATCATACGCATACCAAACCCCAGCTGGTTGTTCGGATCAAACCATTCACTACTATAATGGAGGTAAGTAGATGTGGATATGCTTTAGCTTGAAGATTTGGATCAACTGACGTTTGGTAATCTAGCTACCACAGACTTGTGAGTGGGATGACTTGAAAAACCAGGGGTCTGCGCCATAGAAGTGATGTAAATGGTGGATATAACTTGTCTATAAATAGGCAGATTCCATGAACAAGAAGAATAGAACGTCTGACACCAAGTTAGCTAAGAACCTCAGACCTGATAGACTTTGAAATCGCTATGAACGGTTTATGCTTTTAACCGTGAACACCGGTGCAGTGAAGCTCGCCCGGGAGTCGTCGGTTAACCCAAAGCCTGTGTTCCTTCCCTCTCAGTGAGCATATAATCTAGATGTAGCACTCGTATTTGGCCTAGGGTATCATCATTCATCGTACTGCGTTCTTCGAACTAAATACCAGAAAATCCACCGAAATGTCAAATAGTTACTTTACCAAAGAGCACCCCCATCACTGGTGGAGCACATATCAACCCTAAGATCGCATGTTGACTATTTCTGGGTTCCTAGCGAGGTTTCTCCTGTAGGATAGGGACCTTCCCATATTAATCGAGTCCATAAAGTAGCTCCTTGCCTCGAAGGAAGCATCTTCAATAAATAAAAGGAGCAATATTTTTTCGGAGGACGCAGCAGCAAGGACAATTAAGAGTGGACTGGAAGTGGGGAAGGCTCTTTAGACTACGTTCCCACAAGAAGCTGGGAGGGAGGCACGCCTCACCGCGGTGACCAGAGTGATGTGTTCGATGTGTGGGGGTGCGGAGGCCGCCTTCCGCCAGACTATACCGGTATACGGAAAACGCGAAAAATAGGTTGTCTCGGGTAGGCGCGCACGTACCAATATATATAAGTTAGTGTTTAGTCTCGGATTAAGGTTATTCATGCGGAAGTGCCTGTACCTTTGCTATAAATAAGTGTCATGCTGCACGAGCCATGTTCGACTGCTGTATGGTGCTGCCGGTTAGTGTCCCGCCCCCCCTTCAGAATATGTTCAAACCCAGAGCAAGCCGTGGGGGAGGACCGCTTTTAAGGAGATCGATAAGCAGAATCCAGATGGAATGAAATCAAACCTCAACTCCCAAGGCTTGCGCCAAAAATAGGACACAAGATGCAATGTCATATTCTCGCTCTAGGATAACAAGTTAGTACAAGGGGAGTTCCTGCAGCTGGTTACAACAGTCGTTCAAGTTTCCTTCTCCGACAGTATGGCCTTCTAGCCACTCAGATCATCTACCATCTCGGTTGGTTCACATTCATGGTGTTGTTTGCTATTCCAAGCCCAGTGAGTATTCGTGAACGGATGAGTTCCCACACATAAAGACAATGATCCTTTACTGATTTTCATAAGATGGGGGTGCAAATAAATCAAACCTAAACTATGGGGGTCACAGAACCAATGATATTGCCAACGAGACATACCTCATATAGGGCATGGGGCATGGGGCAAAGGGCAAGGCTACCAAAAGGAGGACTTCCCGCTCAAGCCGGTGCTGCCTGGAACAGAAGGCATCGATATTCCTGCGTTCATCATATCCTCTGTTATAAATCCCGTTGAGCCCCGACGAGGCATGGTGTGATAAATATGATGTCTAAATGAGTGGGGGACTACATCCCACAAGGATAGAAAAGCTTTGGGTGCAGCTCGGGATTTTGCGCTATATGAGTACCAGAATACGATATGGGAGGGCCAATCTGGCCAACGGATCGAGGCTACAACAGATACGCACCCCACATCGACAAATTTGGCCAAGTCATTATTTATATACACCAGCAGACCTGCTTCCAGTCTCCCACACATCTTGCGTTCGGAGACAAGAAAAAGAGGCGTGGGGGGAGTGGGGCTCTTGTTCTGCCCAGAGGAAGGTGAGATGTCGATTTACTAATATCCCACACGTAGGTGCGTGGCCTCCTTATGTTCCCGTCTAGTCTCGTAACTGTGCTCCTATCCAACAAGACTATCTATACTGATTTAGTTACTCTCTTCCTCTAATGTTCCCATACCACGCAAGGATAACTGAGCAGGCTGTTAGAAAATTCTTCACTTGAGCTTACATACAATCTTCGCCTCCAATTTCTCTCATGCTGGACGAAGTCTGAGAGCTGTTTCCGGCTGGTTCATCAGTTTATAAATTAAACTAACAATCATTTTTTGATACTAGTGCCAAGTAGGAAAGTCGAAGCGACCCATCGTCAACGAGTCAACGATCCTATCTCATCAGGGTTATATACTGCTTTAGATCCACTGGCACTACAACTTCAAATCTCTGAATCACTCAACAATCTTCTGACCGAAAACGAAATTTTGTCTGGCCATACAAGGGTCCTCGGGCTTGTTGTCGGATCTCCATTAGAGTCAACAAATGCAAGCAGTCAGTACCTACTTGGGTGACATGCATGTGCGACAAACCCACCAACTACCGCGAGTGAGATCTTGGGTATCAAATTTTTTGCGGGCCTAGAAGCTATCATTGTATTGGGTTTGGCCTGCCGAAGAAATTCAACACAAAGGATCTTAACGTGGTGCGAAAGGCTTAATCCTCGATCATCGGGAACTATGTAATGCTGCTCCGATCCCTCCCGCGTGGACTTCTGGTATTTATAGTTATTGACAATTTCCTCCTTGCAGGTGAGTGCTTACATGTTACTTCCCACAGTGTTCATACTGTAGCTTACTAGGGTTTACAAATACCGGTTTCGAGTGTCAGAGCGACAGATTACACCAACAAGCCAGCGCTGTGATCTTGTGCTCACATCACATTGCTTTTTTTCATCGGGATATGGGACGTATTCCCCTAGATCCGATGCCTGTACTAAGCACCGTTTGCGGACTTCTGAAGCAAGACTGGGCACGATAGGGACTTTAAGATCGGCCCTACGGTAGATGGAGTCTGACTACATTCTTGATTCGGAAGCTTTCGGATATTGGAAGCTTATGTATAGATACATGTATATTTGGGGTGGAATTACGTTGTCCGCCGGAGAGAGGCGGGTTCAAACTCACGTAGCGACATAGTGGTGGTATTCCAAAGGCACATATAGATCAATCTACAAATGTAGAGAAAGGCACTGAAGACGAAAGGGGTCAGCTTAGGTTAGTCTACTTAGCTTGGGTTAGCTTAATTCCATGCTGGGTTTCGTAGTTTTATTGGGCAAAGCCGTTTGGAAATAGTCTGGTTATAAACCAGTCTGACGGCTAGAAACTAGTAGACCGTAGCAAGTCTAAAAAGTACAAACTTACATACCGCCGAGTAAGTAATTCAAGGACCCAGCGGCGCAAAAAGGGAGGAATGGTAGTCTGGCGACAGAGAAATGGAAAAATGAGCAAGGCTAGTAAGAGGGCTTCGAGGGGTTGTGCCAATCAGACTAGTAAAAGGTACATATCAAGCTAGGGAAAAAGAGAATGCAAATTGAACTAGTACCAGGCTCAATCAACTCACTCCTATATTGCAAAACAAAGGCTTTTAGGAATTGGGCCGAAACAAAAAACTGTGAGAAACTCTTGCCCTTCATAGAGTAAAAGGATTCCTGCCTAACCCCTTATCCGACCGAACCTTATGTGCAATCTTCCCAACTATCCTCCAGTACCATTTCTCCCCTATGAACCCATTGAGAACAGCAAGCATAGCCCAGCCTCCTAGGACTAGTGATAGAATCCCGTTCCCCTCGAGTACGCCCTGCCAATCTCCGCGACTGGTTGAGAAATCCCCGTCCTTCCCTAGTGGACCTGAGCTCCGACCAAACAGTATATTCCATCGTTTAACCGTCTGCTCTACGCTTAACACTACTAGAGTAAGGCCCAAAAGCCTTAAAATCATTACGAGGTATGAAATATTGATAGGATTACCGAAGCCGTACAGAATCTCAAGGTGCCTGCGTGGGTAGCTGAGGATAATGAATTGTAAGTTGGCTTTATACCGAAGCCAGCCACCTACACCGGTTTCTGCGTGCTCCATACCTAGATCGGTGTGAGACTCCAGGATGATAGGTGGTCGTGGGGGCAGTTCACCATCACGGAAGAGAGGGTGCAAGCTGGCAATAGCTGGTAAGCCGTCAGCAATTTCCACAGTGTAGTAGGCGCCGAACGTATCCGCAGGTCGAGAAAAGTAGAAGTATTTCCTAATCTTGTATACCCATCGGATTGTGATGAAGATCCAAACGAGGATAGCCATTATAGCCCAGGCGATCATAAAGTTTGCCCAATTGTTACTGTCCAGAAGAACGTTTTTGGATGCAAAGACTGCTCTCCTTCCACAGAGATTTTCCCCATCGTATGCGATCTCCGTTGCTGAGCCGTCATAAACCCGCTCCATGTCGGAATTTCGGCTCCTGGTGATCTGGTACTGACGCATATCCATGCCCAAGAAGCGGTTGTTGGGGACTGAGACCATGATCTGAGTGAAAGCAAGGAAAGATAACACAACCGTCTGGACCAAGAAGGTGAGAATCATTGTCCCGGGATTAAGGCTCGTTGCGTGAGTTGGTATGCGCAAAGGACTTGTACATAGCATGGCAAGCCAGCTAGGAAGAGCAACGAGATATAACTCAAGGGCCATTGGGTGCTTGCCGAGGTCTGAGTGATGAGCCAGTTTCAAGTCGTGAAGAAGTTGAATGCAGAGGGTTAGGATCAGTGCACAGAGTGGCATGGTAATGTTTGCCTGTGACGATGGAGAGAATAAGCGTGACAGAAGAAGTGCCCCTGCAAACATAAACAGACCAGAGCGGACAAATGGGCTCGCCAGGCCATCGACACCGGGGGTATTACACCATCGTTCATTTGAGAGACTGGACTGTAGGAGTGGTGCGGCTTGGAAGACTGGCGGGGCCTTGGGAGCGGCAGATGCTGATGCTACTAGGGCAAGGAAGACTACCAAGTGAGGTATACGGCCTATGGGTAGCGTCGCCATTCGTGAGGAAGTGAGGATGCCAAAAGAACTCGGCTTCTCTAAGTTGATAAACGTGCAAAGAGAGTGGGGGTCGGGGTCATGATTATGCATAGAGGTGGAAGACGATCGGCTGGGTGCTCGGCGAGACTGTGGCTCATTGAAAGGGATACTTGATTTCTCGCTCTATCGGGCCGCTTAACCGTGTAGGGTTAAGCCTAGGCAGATCCCACAGCACTACCAGACTCGAGCTCATAACGACATACATCGAGCCAAAGGATTAATCCTCGCAGAAAAGTTACCTCCGAAAACTGTACTGCATGCCCAAGCCGCCCTCAGTTTACACTGGAAGACAAGGGTACAGTGCACTGTGACCGTGAACCGTGTGGTGAGTTGGCCATGGGTTCGCTACAGTCGAAGCTGTATAAATGCGTGATGTCCGTCAGAGCACATTTGATGCATTTCTGGGAGTTATGTATTTAGAGCGAAAGCGAGAAAAACAGCGTATATTCAACTAAATACATGAACCCCGACCCATTCTCCATCGAAATCTGTCACTCCGCTCCAACCATCTATTGGAGAACTCAAGACTGGCCTCTCAGTAGGATACACAAGATGATACAATAGCTTTACTTTTTCTCGAATAAGTTGTCCACTAATAAGCCCATCTTTTTCGTAATGCAAAAACCATTCTAAGAGTATAGGTTCCAATTCTGGGCGAAGGACTTCTGGCTAGCGATTATGCTAGTATTACCGCTATAAATCTTTGGAGCCAATGTATACCATTGAGCTCTCTAGATGGCATGTTTAGCTTTCCATACACTCAATGTTTTACCTGCAGATATATCTAATACTGGAATATCCATGTCTAGATTCGAGCATTTTAGCCTAAAGCCAAACACTAGTTATGCACATTCAGAGTGCCGATACATACTAAATCTGAGTTGAGGAATGATTCCAGGCACATGTATGCAATTCTACAGGTATGCCCACTTTCTTTATGATAATGAACATTTTCCCTAACAAAAAAAACTCGCCAGCGGGTTGTGATGCATTTACGCCGAATATGAGCTTAGACCGGATGCATTTAAACAGGTTCGACTGTATACACAACTAGAAACCCGACTCGTGGGATGGTATGTCTCGGGTATGTCCGTATTTCCCGATTTAATGGCAAACGGTCGCTTCTACTAAGGGGGTTTAAGGTTCCCGGGTGACCTTAAGCCTCTGGCGGTGACCCGAGAATGAATTATGAGGCCATATACACATATCTACCACTGTAGAGCTTCCGTGTAGTATGCCACTAGGTTTCCATTTACTATCAGGTTACCTAGCCTCGAGGCTACAGGTTAGCATTTTCAACTATCAGTGAACTCAACCAGACTGCAGTCAACTGTAAGTAGTCTCGGTCAACTGTATTTAGACTGAATGGCTTAAACCTTAGGCACATATTGTACATATATAATACTTTTACAGGCTAGGTAAGTGGGCAAGGGCCCATGTGAACCAGACAGACTATATTAAGAGGAGGGTAAATAATATATTCCTTTGAATATATCTATCAAAGGCTCTCAATGTAGCCGCTAATAACACAAAACCTTCCGCCTATGAGGGGTGTTTGTTTACACTCCCTAAGGCTAGGTTCAGGCCTCTTATATTGGAAACATGCTAGGATTTATGTGACAAGGCGGAGGCCCGGGGCTCAGGGCTCGGGGGTACCAATGGGTGCGAACTTGTTCTCGTGGTGCGAGCGGCAATTGGCATAGGCTATGATAAGGACGCTGGACTCATAGACTTGTGATCTATGGGATCACAATCCTGGGACAATGACACGGAGCAAGGACGTTTGCTTGCGGCTGCGGAGAGAGAGTACTTTATTCTAGAGACTAGGAAGAAGACACAAGGCGTTGGATACAGGAGTACACTGGACTCTTCCGCTCACGAGGCTTCGGGAAAATCTTTCTTCCAGCCCCGACAAGCCAAGGCCACGTGTACGCTTGTAGTAAGACACCAATCGTGCATAAATGCTATTGTTTCCAATTAGTCTAATTGTTTAATTGTTCCTATTGTTCAAGAACAATAGAATAACTCTGCAATTCCATTCATTCACAACTAGGCTAGTGTACCTACCTACCAGGTTGACGGTAGCATTATCGATAAGAAATCGTCGTTCATCAATTCAACCACATTACCAACCAGACTACCACATTACATCAATTCAACCAGACTACATCAATCCAATCAGAAACCCAATCAGAAACCCAATCAGACTACATCAATCCTACTTCTAAGTAGACATTGAGAATCAGGTAATCAATACGCACATACTAGCTGTCGAGCCATCTCCAGCACTACCGGATTTTCATCAAGCCACCATTGATGCCCTCGAAACACTCCTATATTCCTTGCAGTCCGATAGAAATCCAACCAGACTAGATAGAAATATGAGCCACAGATATTGCAAAGATGAAGACGTCAAATTAAGGGCTATCCACTTAGGCTATCTATGTACATCAAAGGAAGGCCAAACAAACCAACCGATGGGGGGGAGAATTTATGGATATTCGTTAGTAAAAGGAATTCATGAGGCATTTCGTGATGTCTCGGCCAGTAATACCATGATCTTGCGGAACGGAGGCCAACAAAAAGGGTTTCTCATTGATGTGCATCTAGCTAAGGAAGAAGAGTCAGCTACCTCGAGCGCCGCATCGAACTGGAGCACTATGTGGGAAACAACCACACGAATGACACGAACAACAATACGTACAGCGATCCAACGACACGCATAACAGCACTCATAACAGCAAACATAACAACACGTACAACAGGACAGTAACCAACACAAGAAATGGCAAACTCCCCAACGTCACATGCAAACTAGCAGGCGCGGATGCAATCTTGCAGACCGCAGTAGCTACCTGCGTGGCTTCAGTCCAGAGGTACCTCTCCCCCATATACTTAGCGTTATCCCCAGACTATCCCATCCCCGCATCATACGAACAAAATACAAAAAATTGCTAACAAGGGCTCTTCCCAAGATACTAGGCGGCCGAAGCTCCTTTCCCAATGATAAGGCAGTTTACAATACCTACCGCCAGGTTATGGGTGTAAGAATTACGAGGTTATGGAGCGGAGGTATTGTGGGTAATAGAGTATATTCGTGAGAGCTATCGTAGCGATCATCTATAGACTACGTTGACTACCGTGCCAGTGCTCTACCTAACAAACTCAACAGTGGAATTCGCTGCTTATATGCCTTACTCATTTACACAACTTGCCATATCAGTCATCCTTGTCTATTCATGGACCGTTCTGTCTCTTGCCGCGAGAGTGTTCCAACAATGGGACAGGGGTTGGGAAGAGTGGGGGTAGTGGGGCGTCGAAGGTATGCTGGTAGTGGTGATGGTAGAAGGAGGGCAAGAGACGTGCCAGAGGGTGCGAGAGGGGTGGGAGAGCAGGGAATAAGGATGATGGTCATGGTCGAGCCATCAGTAGCGATGACGGAGATGTCCTGGGAGGTCAAGCGGACAGAGGAGATGGCAAGCAAGATGCCGAATGACGAGGATGGTCTGGGAGGTCAAGCATACAAAGAAGGTGGCGAGCAAGATGACGAGGGATGGACTGGGGGGTCAAGCGAGCAAAGAGGAAGGTGCCTGGGAAAATCCGCCAATGGTTCACTCCAGCGGCATTTAAAAGGAAGCACTCGGAGTTTACACCACCTGAAAGGGTCGAACGGAAGACGAAGGAGAAGAGGAAGGAGGAGAAGAGGGAGGAGAAGAGGAAGGAGGAGAAGAAGGAACGCAACCAAAAGTACCTGAACAAGCATCCAGTGGGTAACCTTCCGAGGATCTGGCGAGTCTGGTGATGAGGATTATGACAATAATCATGCACCTCTCTCACTTTGTCTACTCGGGGGACAATGCGATCTCGATCTCGATTGCATCGATGAAAATAACATGGAATTTGGTCGGATGATGATGGAGCCGAAATGCCAATATCAATGTATGAATTTCCCACTGTATACGGGCCGGGCCGCAGCAGGATTATCTGGGCTGCGGTGGAGCCCATCCACAGGATTAACACACCATCCCATGGTTCCTCCATCAAAGCGGATCTATACCGACTTACAGCTAGGTTTCTCTCCCCCCCCCTCCCTGCACCTCCTCCACATCCCGCAAGAGGTGCTCGATATCGACACACTGGACTGGCTTTCCAGCACATTCGAGCTGGGCCGCTCATACCCTGACCCCCGCCCCGACCAATATCAAAATGACACCAAGTGCTCTTCCAACATCAGGTGTGCAAACTATGTATACGGCCCTCTCTCCCCCAAGGACTACTGCGCGAATTGAGCGAGTATACGCAATACACCCAGTGCCGAAGAACGCAAGTCCATGCTCCTCTGGACGGCCCTTGGCGCTGGTATTCTCATGTTTGTGCTCTCCCAAACCTCCCTAGTAAGGACGAGCGAGGAGGAACTAGAGCGTTTGGTCTTTGACACTGCAAGATTGGTATTCCGGAAGTGTGAGAGCTTGCTGGAAATTTGGAGGTCAAAGCAAGGCATTCCTTCGAAGCCCGGAGAGATGCGGTAGTGGAAGGAATCATGGTATTGATTGATAAGAGGTGAGAAAATAACTGAGCAGCATGCAAGGCACCTATAATATCTTCCTTCGGCCCAGAAAATCGACAGAGTAACCTATGGAAGCTGTCGGCAAGTAGCGTCCAGCATAAGAAATTGTGCGGGCGGGGCAACAAGAGCACCTCATAACACAACAGCGAGCATATCAAAGGAAAGAAGTATATCGGGAGGCATAGAAACATCTACAGTTGCTGAAAAGTAAGATCTATGACGTTTTGAAAATATTGGGAGTTCAGGTTGCCACAACAATCTCAGTTGCAAGCATGCTTACATTGGATTCGGAAGCACTTCAAGATCAAGTATCAGTACTTGATAAAGGTGTGGATACAGCTATCAATATGTGGTTGGAATTTGATGAAGATATTGTAGTTCATAATAAAGGTCCTGCAGATGTATTATTATTATTCAGGAAAACATTCAGAAGATTACTTCATCTCTGGCTATCAACACCTCAGCTACAATCGATTCAGGCAATGGTACCGAGTCAGATTCTATTGCTACACCCCCAATGCTACCTATTCTTACTCTGGCAGGAGCACTTGGCCAGTTAGATGATCTCACCCGCTTTTTTCAGAGCTTGTCTGTCTCTACCCTTGCCTCCCCTCATATCCTGACTCAGCCCTCTATTCCAGATTTGGTTGATACTATTGGTCATGCGCAAGGACTCAAATATTATCGGCAGAAGTATAAGGTTCAAGTGTCACTTAAGGACTTTTAGGCACCAACTCCCCCTACTCCGGATACTTCACCCGGCTCTGCTATTTAATTTTCTATGTATATATATATATTTTTCTTTTTGACATCCATTGTCCAGCCTGGTTCCCTATTTGTCCGGTATAACCAATAAAATTTTGCGCTGTAGTCCACAAACCCCCAAAGGCTGTGCTTAAAGGCTTTCCGGTATAGCAAGTTGTGACTGTATTAGTACCAGCTCTATCCGTAGCCACGAGGAAGAAAGAAAGGCCCTGACCATTGCACGGATAAAAGACCGGCATGGCAGGAGTTAGATTGATTGGATCCCTTGGGAAGTATTATTGGTACATAAATACCAGGTGCTTAAGCAAGCTGGGCTTGTCATAGTGTACGATAAGTTTGGTGTTTTAATCGCAGCTTCAATAATTTAAGTATTATTATATGATTATGTTGTGCGGTTTGGATACTCTTCGAAGTCTAGTTATGGGTTAATGTGTTTGTGGTAAAGTAGGGTAGTATAGTTGCTGTTTGCTGTGTGCTCGTTAGTTCGTTTGTTTGCTAGCTGCCTCGCTAGTTATTTGTTTGCTCCATTCATGATGAACACATAAATAGGGAGAGATACCAAGTATACGACTACCTACAACGTTGCGCCCAATTCCTGAGAATTGTAAGATATTCCTACGAGAATAAGTAGAAGTAAGGAAACCTCATTAGTACAGCTAGCGTAGAATCTCGCTCATGAGACCGGTAACGTCCTCAAGAAGCACCGCTAAAGCAGAATGATACAACCAGAGAAGTAGTCTAGTAAAGTCTGGTTGCTGGGAGAGCGCCCCCAGATTTTTTATTTTTTTATTTATATATTCATTACTCATATACGGCCCTGATGGGGGAGCCAGAGGTCAAGTTAATCTGGAGAGTGCCCCCAGAGGCTCCACCAGAGATCGCACCCTAGACCAAGATTGGATGACTGCCTAGGCGAGCCCGGCACCGTCCATGTAATCAGTTAGAAACTAACGTGCTCAATACCTTACTCAAATAAAAAACAACATAGCGCTCAACTGCCGCTCACCGCCCTTCCTTTTCTCGAATACTTGAGCGCGGACTCCAAAGAAGTTAATACCAGAAAGGAGTGGCTGCATCCTTGTGGTAAAGCAACAGTGAACATAAAATCTTTGGGCTTTATATTCGAGTGACTTCAAATGTTTACTTTGTCTGGTTTTATTGCAGCACACCCCATACTAATTAAGGATTACCAATGAGCTTGCTCTACCTAGTTTAGTACATCTACTACAGCTTCAGGACTTATCAGATTCCTATCAGCACACTCCTTGGGTTGTCTCAAGCTTGTATGCACCTAACTTCCGGCTATTGACCAATATTACATAAAAATAGTGGAGTAGACCGGAATGGATCCGGATCTGATAAAGCAATACTTACTACCTAATGCATTACTTTCCGAAGTGCCAAGCAGAATATATGAATTTGCGAACGTATCAGGGTAGATCATTAGTAAATGCAGCTAAATATTTAAGCTTCGATGGAGCTCCCCCTGAGTATCCCTGGGGGTTGTAAATTACCCTGACTCGGCTATTTGGAAATTGCCGAACCCGTTCGCAGTTCCACAACAAACCTTGCAAACTGAAGATCGGCAAGTTTGTCGAGTGTTGATGTAATGGGAATGTATTTATTAGTTTGAAATCTACCGAGGGCATCAATTGAGCAATCAATACTTGTTTCAGTCGCCCTTCAAAATGGAAATTGAGTACACTTACTTGGCCGTGACTTCTTGAAGATCCAAAGTACAAGGTCGATGATGATACTTAAGCACAGCACTCATCTACTTCGGCGACAGTGGGCCGTGAGCCCGACCCAGAGTCTTCTATCTGACAGCACGGACAACTAATGCCCTTCGCTCCGTGAGGTCTAGAGCAAGGTTCTTAGCAAATCGGAAATCTCGGATACACAAGGTGAAGCATCCTGGTTATATCTAGAGTCGCCATCCCTACCTCGTAGGCATGTATCATTAGGTACATATACATTCATGAAGGTTCTTGACTTAGGGTGTAATCGCAATTATAATGATATGTCACCTGGTTCTTATGATCATCACCGCTAACCTCACGACGGCAGAGACATGCAATTCCCTCCATTAGAATATTGCCCCCCAAGTGCCATTATTAAAAGGATCACGGTCTTTTGATTCAGAATCAGACCAATAAGGTACTGATGTTTCGAATGGAAGCTTCTCCCGGTGACTTGCTCATTGTCAAATGAAAACCCCAGGGGTAAGTAGTAAATACAGGTTCGCACTGAATCAGGTTGGCGATTCCCCTCTGCGGGCTTATCTGAGGCAGTTCATTACCCTCCAACCCACTATGAGGGATAAACTAAAGTCATACAAATGTCAACCGGATCGAGGATTTATCATAAGATTAGACAAGAGAATAACAGTTAAAATTTCTGATATTTTATGGCTAACAATAGCTTCCATATTAATAGCCAAGATTAAAATAACTCAAATACCCTCCAGTAATGCAAAGAACGACAGACTAATAAACATCAAACAGTACACCTGTAGCTGCTCAGGTGGGCAATTACTTCTGGAGTCTCACTAAACCCGCCTCCAAAGATCTGAGCATTTCATCCTCTGCCTCCGCCATGAAATCTCCTTCATCTGCAGTATAGTACTCACTCACCTCACTACCAGACCCATCCCTACTAGGCGGGGTTTTCCCACGTTGCCTTTCCAGTGTCTGGGTTTCCGGCTTAACCGGCGATTCTCCGTGAAACTTAGGTTGCTTTTGTGGCACCACTACCGCCTTCTTGGGGACGGTTTTGGCGGGTTGAGTTGAGGAGCTGTGAGTTGATGCTGCGTTAGTCATATTAGCCGTGTTACATGCAACTAGTGGGTAGCGAAAGAAGACTTGGATGTTTACTTTGACCTGATAAAACCCCTGGCCATTCTATATACTAAAGGGCGTAGTTTGGCCAGTGGCAGTGTATATTATGGCCAGCGGGGTTTGGTGATTGACCAAGATCTAGAGGTTTTCATTCATTTGGCCATGGTTGGATACCGGTACTGAGGAGCACCCCTACACACACTACCATGATAGTCCATAGTGTAAGGTTCTGGGGCTATATGTTGTAATCAAGGTATCTGAGGTGAGAGGTTTCGTAACTTATTCGTTTGCTAGCTAATTAGTAACTGATACTGCTACATTTCCATGGTCTATTTACTTTGGGTTTTGTGATGCCTGATAGATATGCCTTTCTCCTTGTATACTTCCCATCCTTTCAGACGCCAGAGGCGGGCTATGCTAATGCCCACTCGGGTGGATCAGTGATGCGAGAATATCTCCTACACTTAAGGGTGGATCGAGGAATGCCTGTATCAATGACAGGATCTTCCCATAATGTTCGACCACCCTGGCGAGCACCGACTATATATGAAACTCAAAATGAAGCTGGCCATATGGCCATACCATGGGGTTCTTCGGGTTTGCGTCTACCGTTCCAAACTAAGTAATTCTCGAAGTTTCCCGGTGAGGTCGGATGGAGATCTGCCCCTTGAACGACACTTACCCGAGCAAGAGCACTTCTACGCCCCGTGATATGATGTTTAGGCTTCCAATCGACTTGTGCACCCTTATTGCATTAAGCCACAACAGAAGTTCTAGGTGGAGCTGAAGTAGCCTCGTAGTCAGAATTGAAGCACTATGTGAGCGGTTTATCGTGTAACCATCGATATTTGTCTGTCCCTCGTTGTGCAATATTGTTGCTAGACCTAACTCGGTAGTCACTTCCTCATTAGGGGTAAAACTACACAAGATTTCCTACAAGCAGGCTAAGGTTGCCTGGTCATCACACAAGAGATGCTGGGGCCGGTGTTGAACTGTACAGCCCTTGAGATTTGCGGTGTGGAGATTAGTGCAGCCCCAATCCTCTGGGGAGGTGAGTGACAAAGCTCCTAGGAAAATCTACGCTACACCTACGAACCTGCTAGGTCACCTGGTGACCTGAGATGTCCTGGGAAGTTATACTAGGCGTCGGGGCTTGGGTGGGGTGGTTCGAGGAAGTAGGTTCCACACTGAATGCTAGTACATAATCTTGATGTTCATTCGAAGGAAGCATGGGATTAATTCGCATGCATATAACTCTCAAACTGTTCCACGTTTTAAGCTAGTATGGTTGTTTTAAGCTAGACTTCACTCAAACGAATATCCGACCTTTCTAAAATACCATGTTCATGTTCCATGGATTCGGCCCCTGTAGCGATGTGACCAAATATCAAATATGAGAATATCAATTCAAGCATAGAACTTGATTAGGTAGATCTCAAAGACTCATTTGTCCTCATATTGAAAGCTGTTCAGGGCTAAACCTATTAAGGTAGTGGCTTCCTAATTCGGCGAATGTAAGAAGTAATCTGGTTGGGACTGCAATAGCAGTCTTGTTAACTAGACTGAAATACATAACTAGGGGTATTCAAAGCTAGGTATCTATGAATCTTGTAAGAACGCTTGTTATAATTGGATATATGGCGGGTTGGATACCCTGGAAATCGATCTTGAGGAAATGATTGTTCTGACCCATACGTCAATACGGCCCATTGATCAATGGGCCACTAAAGATGGTTGGGCCGGCCCACCCATCAATCGCGCTAATGGCCGGCCCATTCATCAATGGGCCCAGCCCACCCATCAATAAGACGGCCACAATAATAT
>Ga0307511_10003145_pt1 | contig 17016 bp, 10 predicted proteins | sample 13_EM_MG_FD_200266 | JGI IMG/M metagenome (GOLD analysis project Ga0307511, IMG submission 200266) | Populus trichocarpa ectomycorrhiza microbial communities from riparian zone in the Pacific Northwest, United States - 13_EM | ecosystem: Host-associated > Plants > Roots > Unclassified | place... | reverse complement strand
TCGTATGCCAGTTTCTACGGTAGCCAATGTTTTGACCCGGGTTTCGATAGACTTCGCAGACAAGAACTTTCGCTTTTGCGATAGGAGCTTGCAAATAGATGGTAACTCTTAAGAGGCCACGCGTTGTTGAGGTTCCTTCCATCGCTCTGACGCAAGGAATAAATCTATGTGCTCTTTACACTGCTTCACATACCTTCCTAGCCCGCCCAACTCACATGTCTAATCCACAAAAATAAGATAGATATTTGTGCCCTGCTCAGTCCAGTCTATCGAAGTTTGTTTTCTCCGACACCGGAAACCCTCAGGTTGTCGAGATCGACCAACTGGGCTCATCCTGCGCGGTGTTGTCGGTGTCGAATTGAGGCTGATGCACAGGTAAAACCGATGGAGAGGGAGGCGGAATCATGTTACGATCAACGCACATGGGATCAACCCGATGTCGTTGACACAAGCATGGCTCCCCAGCAGATGACGCAGCGATATGGTGAAATACCTCTGACATGACCCAGACTCGGTATCGGGTACCCTATTCGAGAGTATAGTGATGATTTCGACGAGCAATTAAATAAACCAGTCTCTTTAGCCGCACCATAGTCAACGCCGGAAACCAAACATCGCAATCAGGGGGGCCGTCACCAGCCATCCCCCGCCAGCACGCAAAGACATGGAGACAGCAACCCAGACAGGACCGACAACAAATGAAGCGACCACAAGAAAGCCGAAGGCACAGATATTGACAACCGGCAGTTTGAAGCACACCAACACCTCTGCAATACTTTGAAGCGCACCAACACCTCAACAAGCAAGCACTACCTCCGACACCTTTTGAAAACCCCGGTTAGGAAGGAAAGCCACCCACGACACAAGCACGAACCATATTCCTACATCAGGCTCCAACAACGTACGAATGCGCCGCTGGATTGAGAAAGACAACAAAGAGAGAGCCCAAATTTTGGGAATACGCTGGCTGTTACAAGAACCCAGAGGGTTGGGAAGCTGGCATCATCACTGGCCGTCTACATGAAGGAAAAGATTGACATCAACCAGGGGCTACATTTGGGAAGGAGGCTCTTCCACATTACGGAGTATGCCTGGGGTAGGTGAGGGTGGTTTACTTGCGAAGTTGTTTTCTCCCTGGGCAGTTTTTCTTCCCCTCTTTTTTTGAGCGGGACCATAGGGGCCATTTCTCTCTCTGCCGGCCGTGTAGATTAGTTTGCACATACCTTGAATCCAGTCGGGTTTCCGGCTGGCTCGTCATGGTCCCCTGGTCGGGACCGCTTACGAGTAATGAGTTTATAAATAAAAATGAGATGATCAAGCAAGCTGACCAAGGAATAGGCCTCGAACACACCCTACCCTCGCCCTTAGTACCTTCATTCGAATTCGGGGAGTCGTAACTCTCTGGAAAGTAACATACCCTCCGATACTCTCCGAAAGCATGCATGCATGTATATGTCCCACGGCATGGATTCAGGTAGGGACGGAGGTATTTGGGGCTCGGTATATTGTCAGGGTAGGGCCGGATTCATGTATGGGCTGGACTAGATAGCTTAGCCACAAAGTGCACATGTTTCTCTTCATATGGCTTTAATCGGGTCACGGATTAGGTCCTGCAGTGTCGTTTTACTACCTATAAGGTGTGGGCGTCGAGTTCTTCTTCCAGCGTCATATATATGTAGGAAGAAATTTCGCGGTCACCCAGCTCTCTCCTGACAACAGCATAAACATACATAACTTTGTTTCTTATCGGTTTCACCTCTCCTGAAGATGGAGCCTCAGGAAAATATAGATATATGTACAAGGTTGACCGAGGAAAATAAGCGACTCACAGCCGAAAACAATCGCCTCAGTATCGAAAATGCTCGTCTCCACTCCGAGAATGCTGTTTTGCAAGCCCAAGTTTCTGCAGGTCGCCGCACTGGTGTTATGGTTGGGGTTACGTTACATTCAGCTATATCTGCACTTACACCTGCCCAACTCGCACAATTGGATTCCTCCCTCACCGACGCTCGGACTACCCTTCTCAATACGAATTCATTCCAGAATCGCGAAAATTTCCACGGCCCCGCGATTGCGATACTGAAACGGGGTCTCAACAATGTAGGGCTGACAGCTAGCCCCGTGAAGACCACAACTGGAGATGGAAACCAGGATTGTGACAATTATCTGAATCGTTCTCTCTCCGACCGCGAACGTATTATGGCTTGTCTCGATTGGTTGAAGGCACGATCTAACCATCATGGTCAAAGGGGGCTTTATGATTGGGCTATTTATGTGGATACATTGCTGGGGTTGTTGGAATATCGCCTCCTCCTTTGAGCATGCCCATGTTTGACACGATAACTTTCCAAAAGAGATTATTGGTAAGTCGCAGTCACATATGCCAACGCTCGGGCAAAACTTACTTACTTTCAGGAATTCACATTTGCATATATATAGAGTGCAAACACCGATTACTGGTGGTCCTAATTCCGTGAGGCAACGCTTGCCCCTTGTATTGAGCTCTTTAGGTTGGATAGTCGGAATGCTGAGGATATTTGATATATTCAAAGGGAGCTTATATCGATCGCTATAGCTAAAGGGCTGTAGAAGGAAAGAGAACCCAAAATACATAAAAAGTCCTGCGATTATATCTGTCGTCTCTTGCCATTTCATTTCACCTGGGCTACCCTGTCTTTTCCTTTGTCTTAATACCTTTGCCCTCATTGGGTTGGCTGGCGGGGCACCATCTTTTGATGTATATATCATTCTAGATATCTCGGTCCCGGTTTGCAGGTTTGCATGCATGTACTGTAAGTAGAAACCTTTTTATCCCTTAGGGGGTGAATTGGGATCACCGAGCCAGACTTACTGCTTTTGTTATAGCACAACCCAACTACCAGAGCATCGAGCAACTAGAAATCCGTCAAAAGATTGGATTGGGCCTTGAATATTATCTCCTGTGAGTGGTCGTTTGAATTTTAAGCTTGAAATGGCTCGACAGGTCACTTTGCAAGGGCCAGGCATGTCTTTCATGACGGCACGTGAGACCATGTATATATGATTCCTTGAAAAGGCATACATACCGGTAGATGCCAAAAGGCAACCGATCGGATACCACAGCGTCGATCCCGGCCGTTAGAGATATATTTATTGTAGAGTACAAAATTGGTCAGATCGCAGAATCGAGAACCTGGCAAGCATGAATATAACTTAATATTCTAGTTTGCGAGTGTCTTCATAGTATGTTAGCACCATATTCAAAACAACTGACCTAATAAAAAGAAATAATACTTCTTTATCATACATATCAAATATCATATCAATATCGGAATTAGGGCAGTCTACCTCGCCATGACTCTACAAGTGTTTGACGTTCAAAATAATAAAACAAGTATGATAGTCTCTAAGGTGGCGAAATCCTCAGAAGTCCCATTGAATCGATACAAGTATCTCAAGGGCGCCTAGGGAGTTGCCTTTTCCTCACCGACGCTTCACGCATTGTGAGATGTAAGCACTAAAACGCCACAGCGGGAGCAGGTAGAGTACTATACGGTAGGGCTCGGACTTATCCGAGACTTCTTGGTATACATAGCTATGTATGTATATGTTCTCACGTAGGGATTTTCATGCAAGTATCAATGGAATGGTACTACTGTAAACAAAAAAAGTAAAAAGTAAAACGGAAATATGTACCGGTGACCGGTGGGTCTTATAGGTACTTATTTCCAATATATAATAATTAGTACTAGTCTAGTTGGGAGACGAGAGCAGAGCTGGGGGAAGTTCGTGGGTGTGCCGCCGCAGTGCATAGGTGCCTGGTGGCGAGAGTGCTGCCATGCATAGCTGGAGGATAGGGCTCACTGGAGCTGGAGATTGTACTTTTGCATGACAAAACACTTCAGGTGGTCGGCCAGTCCCATTGGAGTACTGGAGTACCTCCAATATTAATATCCTCACCAATAAACTACCACCACCAACAACATCCTGGTACGCCGGCGGCATGTCATGCACTTCAACCCCCCAGCCATCCCAGACCCGGACTAGCCGAGCCACATTCCAAAACAACCTTGGTTAGAGCGCTCGAATTGGATGCTGCAAAAGCTATTTTTGGCATCCATGTTGACTTGTGCGACAACAGAGAAATCTGATGTTGGACTATGAGAATGAACATGAGGATGAGCGTGAGGTCATCGGTGTGACCGCGGGGAGAATGTATCTAATGCACGTTTAACCTTTGTTTTATTACAGTATCTATAGGTGACTCTGGCCCACTCTTGAGATTGGTTTCTCATCGAATTCGTACATACCTAACGGACTTGGTGGCTGCGGGGGCAGACTCGGAAACATTGCAGGGTGCGAAGGCTAACTTGAGTTCGAGGATCATAACGTTACGTTAATCGTGCCAGCGCGGGCGTCTATATCAGTCTGCATCTACCTTAACCGGATTGATATCGATCAGCAGGGAATTAAACCATCTTGTCAACGATCGACTCTGTCAAGGTTGTTATCTCACAGCAGTGAACAATTTTGGCAGCCACAGCGGCACGGCTGGCAGGACGGCACAGATCTACTTAGGTAACTAATCAAGATACATTCCTTTTTGACAGGCGCAAATTAACGGTCTGTCTTGGATCATTTTGCAAGGCAAGTCGAATAGGTTGAATAGGTCGAATAGCGAATAGGCAGAGGGTGCGTCCACCTTCCGCGGTCTGTCGGGAAGAACCATCAAATCAGCGAGCGACAGCAAAAACAAAACATCTTAAGTGGAGCAATCACTTCGCCCACCACTGAGTCTCCCAAATCTAGATATCCATCAACATCCGAAACCCCAAAATCCCCAGAGGGAGATTCCTCCGGCTGCTCATACCTATTCCGACATTCTCATCAGCATTGTCTCGTTGACGTCGCGTCGCCCCACGCCCCATAATCAAATTCCGCCGGTTCATCTGGTCATCTTAAAATCCGCAGGTGGCGGCTTATATCGACCACGGACCAGTCAACGGCCCCAGACTGCGGGGAGCCTACTCTGAGCTGCAGCTGGTGGGTGATCAACGGAATACGCTGATTCGTTCCTACACTAGCTATAATATATGCACATTTCACGTTTCGTCTGGGCTCATCTTATTGTGTGCAGGTTTCAGCGCTGCGCAGGAATTATTTTTGCGGATCCGATTGAGCGCACGAACGAGCCGCAATATAATTAGGGCGGATGATATTTAGGCAGTTGCCACTGCACAGCTATTCAGCTTGAGGTCCTCGCATATATACGACATCACATATCGACACTGCACAGAGCGGCGCAGGCAAGTAAGGAGGAAGGAATTATATATATATGTGTTGATTGCGAGGGGGATTAATATTGTTTATTTTTGTTTTGACTCAGCTGCGCGTCTAGATCTATCTGACATATAAGAATTCTGTTTACAAACTCGAGTCGACTTTCTGGAGAGTCGCACGAGAGAGTCATATCAGCCGAGAATTAATTATCATTAATCATCTACCAGCATCTATTTACAGCATAGATGCCGACAAAAACAGTCGTAGTCCACCTCCCCAAGTCCACTGGGAATTCAAATCTCAACTCCCCGAATGGATTCACCTCCAACAGCCTCAAATCCACCATGGCCACAACAATCACCACTATGAGCATCCCAACCCCCAAATCAGCCTCAACAAGTCTAAGAGCGAATACCATCGAGGCAGTTGAGCAGCGGAGATCCTCCACCCTCCGCAAAAGATCGGACCGCCGGGTAAAAGCCTTATCCGTGGGACATATCTCTCCGAATACATCACCCATGCATGCCCCGCCGGGTCTGGATTTGAGTTATGACGGATCGAGTATACGGAGCGAGTTCGACGGTAGAGGTATCGATGAGAGGGTTTTTGGTGGCGCCGGGGTGCAGCCAATACCCACCCCGACTGCAACTGGGGGTGCACCGCCGAAACAGAGTTATATGGCACGGGTTGCGAACGGGCTGGGGTTTATGAGTAAGGTGTCTGAGGAGAAAAATCAAAAGGACAAGGAGCCATCGAGTTCGAGTTTGCCAACCAAGGGGCTAGGGTTGGGATTAGGCGCGGGGATATTATTCGGGGCATCGGCAGCTGTATCTTCTCAACTCGGTACTGGTACTGGTGGGGGGGAATCGACTCGGAGATCCCGATCGAAAAGTAATAGCAGTCGACCAGGGACCGCGGCTGGGCTAATCACCACCACCAGTACTACATCCACGTCCACCATAGGAAGCACCAATATTAAACCCAAGGTCCTTGATGTGGATAAACCCCTGCCTTCCTGCCCCGCCAGCTCATCGAATACTATTAATCGCCGCTACTCTCTCCGCGCCGAGGGAGCGCAAACACCCTTCGGTACACCTGGCTCGTACAGCCTCCTTTTCGTCGACCACGAGCTCGAATCACTCACATACCCACCGAGACCGAATAGCGCGGTAAATTTCATTAATGGCAGGCCAAGGTCGATATCGACATCTGCGGGGGGGACGCCGGCGACGACGAGACCGCCGTCAGTTGTAAACGTGGGACAGGCGGGGGTGAGCATGAAGCTGGAACCGATTATTCCGGTGCATGTGCTGGATCAGATGGTTAGTGCGAGCCCGCAAGAGATGTCTCCTGGGGCGACACAGAGGTATTTTCCTCTTTCGACGCAGGGGCATGGGAAGCCGGCTGCTGGGGGTATATTGCAGCGACGGGAGAGTAGTCGGAGTAGGAAGAGTGAGCGTTTGGGGAGAATGGGAAGTGGGGAGGACCTTGCGCGATCGGTTACACCGGTGCAGGACGCGGAGATGGTGATTCGCGCAAGGTCGCTATCGAGGTCGAATTCGACTACGGTTAGAACGGGTACGTCTTACCCGCGCAGACCAAGTAAGAGTAGTAGCTTGCGCAGGGAGATGAGGGCTGAGAGTCCGTCGGGTGTTGAGGAAAGCATACGCAGTTGCAGTACTAGTAGACCCGGGACAAGTGGGTCGATGTATACAGCCGTCATCAGTCGGAGTAATAGTACCGTTTCACGCAGGCAGTTGGCCGTAGAGTCTGAGGAAGAGGAAGAGGAGGAGCGGCGAGGTCGTGGGAGAAGCCCTGGTGGGAGGAAAGGGTTGAGGAGGTTTAATAGTGTTGAAATGGAAGATAGGAGACAGCAGTTTTTGGGTCTGGAGGACAACTTATCACGAATCGTCGAGAACGGGCCTGGGGACCAGTATGTTCAAGAACAAGGGAAAGAGGGTTCAAGAGTAGCTGGGGACATTAGGGAGGTTACAAAGAGAGTCACAGCGCTCGCGAGAAAACCAGTGCCTGTGCCGACACGCCCCGGCCCCCGCAACCCATCGAGATCAACATCGAGATCAAGATCGAGGTCAAAGTCATCACGGATGTCCCGGCCAACGAGTCCAGAACGTGGCACCATAAACACAACCATGAACACCATCAACGAGGTGCAAACGACCCGGGCCCTAGTGGGACCGGCCCCCCGGCCGAGAATTCTCGATCTCGATAGGAATGGTAAATCAAGGACACCAAGCCCACTGAGACCAACGACGGGGGCACATGCATCTGGATCGAGCAGCTCACTCCGAGCAAAATACCAGGCCGATGAAGGGAGGCCCCCAGCACATATGGCCTCTAACGTAATGCGATCGCCAGTACTATCCAGTATCCCAAAACGCAAGCCCGTCCCACAAGGCTACAGCCCTACCGCGCTCCGCCCACCATCAGCACTCCCAGCACCCCCACCCCAGCTCCTCCGACCCAAGAACCCAATGATCGTCGCTATCCCACCAACTCTGGGGAGTATGCGGACCGAGTCCCCCATCAGCGGTGGGGGAAAGTCAACAGCAGGGTTGATGAGCTCGGAGGACGAGGAGGATCCGATGAAGACCCCAATGACAGCGACCTTTAGCTTTGTTACACCATTGTTGCCGTCGCCGCCAAAGAGGCCTGCGCTACAGACAGCTGTATCCAGTCCACTTGCAGAGTCAATTCAATCGGAGACTAGTATGGTGGCATGTGAACCTCAGCAGGTTCAGGATGAAAAACCCCTGGATGCTGATGTTTCAAACCGTATCCTGCAGAACGTTAACGTGGCAATGGCATTCCCGCCTACTCCACCCAAGAGCTCCTTTACGCCTCCTATTGGGGGCATGCGCATGCAGATAGGGCATCCACACCCGTTTTCACCTCAGGTCTCGACTGTTTCAAGTACTTCTGCATCATCATCACCTATGTCGATCTCTCCGCAAACTCCACAGTCATCGTTATCTCCAGCAATTCAAGTCCTTGTCCACGAACCCCCGGCTGATCATATGTCGGTTGATATCACATGCTCACCAACCCCACCCACTGTCCATCACTCCCCGGCCTCAACCCCTGCCCCTGCCTCCCCAGTCTCCCCAATCTCCCCTACCTCCTTCCTCTACCCACCACCAACAATCTCAGATAGCCCCACCCCCCACCTCCTCGAGCTACAACGTCAGGAACTCCTTCTCGAGCGCACCCGTTGGGAATCCGAACACTACTCTCTGCAATCCACCCTCACTACCCTCTCACAAGAAAACCAAAAACTCAAAGACCTAGTCTTCAAGTTAACCGAGACCGTCGAGCGGCAGGACATGGAACTACGAAAGCACCAGCAGCACCAGCACCAGCAGCGCGCACGTGCTATCCCAAAAACCCTCCCGCTCGGAGGTGGCGGCGCTACTGGTGCCGCGAGGGCAGGTCTTCCACAGGGATGGAGTGTATTCACGAATCCACGCACTCCACCCCCGCCAAAGCCGAAAACACGGACGGAGTCGTCGGAGTCGGGGGTATCTCAGGTGTCGATGCTGGAAAATAAGGGGGTCTCGGCTAATCTTGGCTATGGGGGGGATAAACCGGTTGGCCATAGAAGAGGGAGTGTATCCATGTCGAGTGCGTTGTCATCACCACCCCCAGCACCGCCAGGCGCACCACTTGGATTAAAGAAGGGGTTTAGTCATTCGCTACCGTTGTTGAATGCGGGAACATCTACACAGAAGGGAGCGCCGGTGGTGAGTCTGTCGACTGCGGTAGGGGGCGCTGAAGAGGTTAGGAGAGAGCTACCGATGAAAAAAGGTCCTCCGGTTCAGGGTGAAGCTGAGAAGGGGATAGGGATGGGGTCGGATGCAACAGTTGCGGCGGGGAGAAGTCCGAAGGCGAGGGCGTTGTGGAAAAGGACTACAGCTGCGGTGGCGGGTGGGAGGAAGGCGCAGGGGAAGTGGGGGGGGAAGATGTGAGATTTCTATTGTTTATTATACATTGGTGGATGATATATGGATAGACGGTACTATACTAGCATATTGCATTCTGGGAATTTACTGAGAGAGGGAAATTGGATGGGCATAAGTACCGGGGCATGTACTATTGGACTGGAGTTTTGCTTTCCTTGATCTTTCTTTGTGTCAATTCCTTTTTTTTTCTCCCCGTCATGGGTACTTTTGGCGCTCATGTGGAAATATCGGTCGTTATATATAGATGATACACCTCTTTACTTTATCTGTTCGGGATTGGGGAACAAGGCTAGTTTGGGAAAGCTATAGGGTATTTGTGTGGTAAAAGCGGGTCTATGGTTGGGATGGATTTAGATCAAGGGGTGGGGCCGGAGGATGGAACCTACGAAGGAGGAACCTTCAAGGATCATGTACTACTATAGCTAGTCATATATATTGTACTTCTTATATATAAAGTTGTAGTCACGATACACCAATAAGGATGGTGCTCGTAAGCACATTGCCTCACAGAAAGAAAGAAGAATAGACAGGCTCTATTAGTTTTGGTAGGATTGCAGCAATATGGACAGTAGTCTGGCATGTATAGATTACGAAATTATGAGTGACCGGTATGGTATGGTAGATAAAGATATATTCGGAGCTTGCACAAAAATCCGTATGGACTAAATACTATGGAACTGCTACTCACTGATAACTCAAAAACGAGGGCTCTACATATTAACCACGCACTTTGGGCATAGCGATATCCTTACTTGTAGCCGACCGGGGACGCTCACGTGGTTTTGCTCTCGTGTGTGCTAGAGCATTTCTAGTATTCCACAAATACTCGCTGCGCAGTAGTTAGGCTGGGCGGGTTGATAGCACTTCGATAGGTCTAGGGGGCTGATCACGAATTGGTATTGGATGCTTAATATTCACTAGATTTGTCATAGCCCCCAGTTCTGTTACCCTGAACTACCATAAGCCAGACGGCTATCTTCTTCACCTGCTTAGCAAGTTTTCGCAGGGGTGAATAATGAATGGGTTCGAATATCGCGTCCGCGGCATGACCATATTCCAATGTTGGAAGAGAACTTTACTTCGATGCCTGGGCCTGACACTGTGTCCATTCAGCTTGCACTTGTTTCACAGATAGGTAGACTTGTAGCAACCGTATCTACTTCCATTGACAGATAAACTACTTGGAGATTAAAATTGATACTAGGAAGCAACAATTGTGGAATATCTATAATATATGGAAGCAACTGGTAAACAACTTGAGTTTGTATTCACAGTGATATGGCTTGCGGAACTTTCCCCAGAAGCTATCGTGAGCTTGCACTCTGCCGCTTGAAAGGGCCCAAGGCAATTGTCCTTTAATACTAGTAGTGACTTCCTTTGACAAATTTGGCATTTTGGAAGTCATTGCACCGGGTATGTATTCGTCTTGAATTGTTCTACTTGCATGTGAAATTACTAGTTTTGATTCATTAACTAAGCATAAATTGTCGTAGCAAAGACACTCATGCTAGGCTTAATTTGGATTTATTGCAAATAGTTGGTTTGAAATGACCTAAGTAGCGTATGAGGTTTAACGGACCTCTACCTGCGTGATAAAAGCCAAAATAAGGAAGAACCAAGGATTTCGCCTGTGGTAATCAAGCAATAACTGCTCCATGCCTCGGAAGTCCAGAGGTCTTAAAGAATATCCCCTCCCCCGGGCAAAGGGGAATACACCAGACTGCCCTGGAATGCATCTACCAAAAGTTTGCACCAGCCGGACTTCTAGAATATAAATGTGAAAAATCCACAGCAAGAGGTACTGGTGTAGGTGTTCCGTGCCAAGGTGTGGATGAACTGACGTGTCCGCCCTAGAAGCTAGAGCATCCCAAATCCATGGCCCGGTATTTCCATACAGAGAAGCTCCTTGAGTAGGGTGGGGGCCATGGAATCCCTCCTCATGATTTGGGAATAAATTTGAGGTCTTAGTATAGTGGAAAGGGTTGAAGTGGCTGTGTCATTGGTATGGGCCCCAGGAGCGCTTGCTCCCATTCTTAATTTGGGCGTAAGAGAGGACCCAGCGTACTACAGGATGCGGAATTAGAGAGAAATCAGAACGAGTAACCGAAGCTCCTTAACGAGTGGCTTATGCGCCTACCAGGCTCTCAGGAATACTCCCCTAGCATTACCCGTTCGTAATCTGGAAGGAATCTCCAGTTCCAGCAATGTGGTAATGGTGGAGAAATGGCTTTGTTACCTCTTGACTTGGGTGTATAGGGTAGTGGAGGCCCCTATCTCTGGGTGCGGAAGTGGGGAAGGCTCTCAATCAGATTGACTGAAGTTCCTAGGAGTACTTAGTATCATCTCTAAAAGGTGCCTCATATCATACCATTCAATTTCCATTAGGTTTATGCTACCTATATTTGCAGGAGGCCAAGATTGCGCCTGAAAACCACATCAAGAGTCCAATAGAGAAGCGAGGTTGGGCTTCGCAGCTTCTAAGAATGTATTATTATAACCAAGTCTGCCGAACTTAGTAAGTCGGTCCTGATTACCCTGTGATTGCAATATTTCACCCCATGATTTCTCATAGCGTATTTTACATTTATTTAGGTTGATACTAGGCCTCTCCCATTTGGAAGTTACCGTACCTGGTACTCCGTATGTTCTATTGATAACTTCAGTGATGCCACCGGCCGAGGCTTTGCAGGAATAGTAGGCCAGGGTATTCTTATAATTAGCGGAGGGGGCTATAAAGAGATTTGGATTGGTCCCCCAAAATACGTGAGTTCAGGGGAGTATGTCTGCACTTTGTGGTGGCACGTAGGATATGTAGAGCCACCATCAATTATCTTGACCAATGGTATTTGGGAATCAACACATGCCTCTTCTTGAATCCTATGTATGGCACTGTATACATAAGTTGCAACCTCAGTGTCCCTATTACCGAAAATAGAGGTTGTTTCCATGGGAATTTCAGTAGTTAGTCTGTTATTTCATGTCCCTATTTGTATGGTTTGGGAGTGTGAGATCTAGATAATCTTCATTTATTCCGCATTCCCGTAACTATTTCTAGCGGCAGTATGATAGCCCCTTCCACCTACCACCTTGCGAGGAGCTTGGGATAATGTTCGCTCCATAATACGCATTGTTACCCTGAAGCTATGCCAAGCCTAATGGAAACCAAATTGGCTGAATTTTGGCGGTGCACAGCTAGAGGATGATTGTATAAATAGTCTAGTTTCCATCCAGACTAACCCTTACCTAAGATCCTGATCAGAGAGAATTTCTTGAAACAAAGCATACGAACTGGAGCAAAGCCTCGTCATATGGTGTGTATATCAATAATATATTATAGGCTCCCCTTTTGTACGCATAGGCGATGGGACTTGGTTACCCTGAAGTCTAATCGGCGTACCGAGGCAAGTCAACGCTCAGCGGCATGAGATTGGATTAGGCACTTGGTATACGACCAGGGCCTCTATGAGCCTCTAAATTCCCAAAGGCCAGTTCGTTGGGATGGATCTCGGGAACCATACATATGTATACAAAATCGCCGGGTGCACAGTTACGCATACGGCACTTGCATACGCTCCAAGCAGGGGCTGCTCCAGCAGATGTATGTATATACCGGTAGATGCTAGCGCTGTACAACCGCTCAACTGAGGTAGGCTGAGCGGTCTGTACTAAGCCGTAGCTGCATGCGCCCGAACTCTAGCTACCGCGATCGCCTACCCTCTGCGGTTCGCCGGCCGCAGTACTAGTCGGCAACTTAAAGCTAGCTCTCGAATCTCGAGGCCTCGGTATTTCCGAAAGAGGCGGTGTACAGGTGCACCTGAATTCAAGATCTACAGTGTGTACTCGAGGTGCAAACTTCCGACGGATCAATCATACCTCGAATAAAACCCGCTAGGATAGTATGGGGCTGGCCCGCATAGTAAGGCGAGGTCTAGGATCGATCGCAAGATCAAGTACCCGCCTACAATAGCTGAAGTATATATATAGTAGTCTCAGGCACCGCCCCACATCCGGTCATCCGTCGTGTGCTTTTTATGTACATTATTGTCTTTCTAGTGATCGGATTGCCCTCCGGGGCAGATGATCATGTACCAATCGCCTGATAGCCATTTTACACACACACATGTACAACTCTTTAGCCTGGGTTCCTGCAGTGTCCACATATGTACGATAAGTATTGGAAATAGGTCTACGCATCAATTTTCTACTAATTATAGGTACAAGCTATGGACCGTATATTACCGAGACAACATTCCAGTTGCAGATATAAACAAAACATACATATATACAGTACTCCGTATATGCGTGTTTTATAATCGATACGGTCTGGCCAGCCTTGCACTGGCTGCGACCAATCGTATAGGTATTATTATATTCCATATAAAATGCATGAGTTAGTTTCTGGGACCAGATAAATTAACATCATGTACAGCTATATTTCAAGCTTGATCGGCCACTTTTGAGATGCCTTACCGGTGTTACTCGCTTTTGGGGGGTTTCTTGTATAGGTACTTTACACAACTCTGTAGTCGTTGGTCAGGCCATCGGCAAGCTACCTGAATGTATGCGCTCAGAGAATATTTCGAAAGTCACAGCGAGGATCAATCTTCATACCTAGGCCACAAAGTTGGACCATGGATTTGTGGTTTTTAGCAGGGTACTGATTAGATATCAAATGTTTGACCTTTGCATTAACCGTGACAACCAGATACGCAGGATTACTTTCCAGTCTCGGAACACCGGGCTTTAGAGGAAAGTTACGAGTTTCCATAAAATAATTGATAATAAATTCATCACATAAATCACAATGATCAGAGACCAGTCCACATTACCCAGCCCAGATTCCCAAATTATCCATCAAAACGAAACTTAACCAGAGATTCCACCTGTCCGTCCGAAATCGGACTAAAAATTGTGATAATGAACGTGATAATGAGATTATAGACATAAGGAAATTGATAAACCCTGCCTTCCTTCCGCATTCAGTCATAAATTCCTTCCCGTCATTGTCTCCCATTTCTGGGTATCGGTATCAGTACTGCCGCTTATGGGACGGTCACGATTCCACCAGTGCCCTGTAGGGTGTTCCTTGTAAAGCCCCACGAATCGCCAATCGTATAGGTATCTGCACCGGAGGTGTACCCATGGTTAACGGCGAAGCTGTTGTCGAAGGGGATGAGGTAGAAAGAGCAGATGGTCTTATATGCAACCCCATTTTTGATCAAGATGTAGAAGTTGAAGAAGTTGCATGCCTTGTAGCTCCCCCCGGATGGGTGTCGAGAGTCGTATGCAGTTTTTTCCTCACATGCTGCGGCACACAAGTCGGGGTCGGTCTATTGCGCGAATGAAGGTCAGCATGTGTGCAATTAGACTCTTGAGTTTTAAGCAAGCTGCGAGATATCTTTTGACTTACCGCATCGATGGAAGCATAGCCCATGTATGGATCCGCATCCGTCGGGTTGGCCCGTTTACCATTGATGGCTCCATCGAGTGGTTCGGTAGTATAACCAGTGACCGTCGGATTCAGTATCTTGCTATATCCATAAGAGCCAGAGATGGTGACTAGGTAGCCGTCTCGCCATTGCCCATCGTTTGTAGCTTGGGCCGCTGTCGATGGCAGAGAGTATAGGGAGCATTTGATCACTTGATCGTCGGGATTCGGACCGAATTTCTCGGTATAGACATTGAAGAATGTACTAAAACCAAATTAACAGCAATCCTGGAGACCAAAGGGGGGGGGGGGGGGTTATGGCATGGGGCTCACCATCCAACCACGCTATCGCAGAAATCGGCGCAAGCCTGGGCAAGGTTAGGTGTACTTGCGGGCAATGACTTGTAGGTCTGGTAAGAAGAATGCTCGGTAGCCGCATTCAAATTTTTGAATGCGTAGAACCACCCGGAGGGTAGCGGCAACGAAGCATAACGCTTCTTGAGGTCGAGGCTGCGCTTAAGCTTCGCCGGTGAGTTTTCAATATCTCCAACGGCTTTGTTAACCACTGCCTCTTTGCCAGGCGGGGTGGGCCCAGTTCCTATATAATCAGTCGATGAGTGAGTGGAGGGTCTAGCGATGTTTTGTACTCATATCGGAGGGAGGCTTACCTTTACCCGTGGGGGGGCCAAGCGATGGATTGGCATCCAGAGGGAGGGAGTTAACAATTGAGCCAAGATTGTCATAGTCGGAGTCTGGCAATGGTGCGGGGACCGCCAGGGCAACGCTAGCCGCGATAGCCAAAGAGAGAAGTGCGAAAGCCTTCATATCTGAGAGAAGGTAAGGAGGAGAACCGATTGACCTAGGGAGGAGATTAGTCGCGGTAGTGCAGAGCAAATCCTCTGATTGAGTAAACTCTGAAGTTTGTTCAATTGAGTTCGAGCGTACTACTGTTGGTACCGGTGTGGATGATATCTGATACTCTAGGGGCGAACTGGGTCACTTATATAGTAAATGGAGACCCCACACAGCCCCAGAAAGGTACCAGAAAGGGCTATGTTTCGAATTCCTAGTCGGAGACATTTGTTGTCATGACGTCAGTCCACGACTAACAGGACATATGTTGAGAAGGTTCATGAGACAACAGTTCCTGCACCAACGACATCCCTTAGTGAAGTAGTAGGGCTGAGAATCAGACGAGCTGACAGCAAGAGCGAATGAAAGGGCACAGAATTTGACACCTCGATGAGACAGACTGCTCAATGAGGCAGCCTAGCCATTGTTGGTTTAAGTCAAATGAAATGTTACATACATATGTTGGCACTGATGTTTTTCTGTGGACTTTACCGTGTCCCATCGACCAGTCTGTCTCATCGAAGAGCCAAATATGAGTCCTATAACACCGAACAAAAGAGTAGTATTTTAGTTCCTACTACGCAAAGACATGCAGCCTGGAATCAAAACTTTGTGGATTCCTCTACTGACACATACATATGCTGACCTATTTTTAAAAGCATGCTATTCGTGAGGATACCATGATTTTAGCGAGATTCTACCAGGCGCAGAACCTGCATGCTCTGTACTCACTTCTGCAAGCCCACTTGTGCTTGATCACGCTAAGGAAAATAAAGCGAGCACCAAAGCAGTCTGGCCACACTAGAGTATTGTAGTTGGCGGAGCTCATCTTGCTGTAGTATGAGGGGTTTAATATCTGAAGTATGTATACTTATATACCTATTGTATTGGTATATGTAAGGAGGCAGCCTTTGCCGCTTTCACCTTTGGCCAGTCTTAGTGCCAAAAATAGCCCACCATACCCGTGGTTCACTGGAATATATGGAGAAATTTCACGACAATATATCCAAGGACTCGATTCTATATATGCATATGGGATGGGAACCTAGCAGCTACTAGGTCAACACTTGCTGGTTCTTGGATTAGGGGTCCGGATATAGGCCACCTGTTTGTGATGAAGTTCCACTGTTGTACAACGAATCACTCAGGCCAGATTAGTTGTCTCGCTTGATTATGGGGCTGGGGTTTCTCATAATAGTGTATTTAGACAGCAAGGTGTCTGTTGCACGAAACTAGCCTGCTGGAAAACCAGGCACCGCTTGCTGAGAGCATAGATTGGCTCCACTCGGAGAGATATATGAGATGTGGATATATTAGTGATGGGGCTGAGCTCGGGAATAGGATCTCCATTCATAGAGCTGCAAGGTGTTCTCCATAAAGAGGGTACACGGCATTGTAACCTTGTCAGCTCCACCACCACTACCAAATATGTATGTAGCATCTCATGTGATTGATACAATAGCTCGATAATGTGAATTCGTAAAACCCCCCCTCCCAGGT
>Ga0307511_10003144_pt1 | contig 17017 bp, 12 predicted proteins | sample 13_EM_MG_FD_200266 | JGI IMG/M metagenome (GOLD analysis project Ga0307511, IMG submission 200266) | Populus trichocarpa ectomycorrhiza microbial communities from riparian zone in the Pacific Northwest, United States - 13_EM | ecosystem: Host-associated > Plants > Roots > Unclassified | place... | reverse complement strand
GCGGCTGCGTTACCCGCGTTCCCCTTCCAGACCGAACCGCACTGAGACCCTTTGCCACCAGCACGAATACCTTAACTACCCGGCCTTGGGGTAAGCCCCGGATGCCTCGGCAAGACGCTCAATGACTGCATTGCCCGCTGCGACGACCTGATCGCCCAGACGGATAAGACGATGCAGCTTTACGACGTTGCCGACAACAGCGCCGAGATCAAGTTCAAGCTCTGACGACCGAGACCTGGAAGTGATTGTGAAATCTGAGCTTCGTGGGGTTGGCGCTCTCGCCGCCGCCGTCCTGTCCGTGATCGCGGTGTCCGCCTGTTCCCCGACGGCTCCGGGCACGCCGGGACCGGTGTCCTCGGCGAGCTCGACAACCACATCCTCGGGCAACACGGTGCCCAAGGTCGGCAACCCGAAGACTCTCAACGGAATCGCGCCGTGCCAACTGCTCACGACACAGCAGCTGGCAGACCTTGGCGCCACCCCACGTTCGCAGCCCAAGCCAGACACCACGGCCACCGGCGACCCGTCGTGCATGTGGGAAAACGACAACGTCACAGTCATCCTCGCACCGCTCACCAAGACCGGGAAAGGGATCGAGCAGACCTATCTCTCCAAGGACAACTACAGCTTCTTCCAACCGACCACCGTCGACAGCTACCCGGCAGTGCTGGTCGACAAGCAGAAGCTGTCGTGCGGGATGTTCCTGGGTGTTTCCGACACGCAGGAGCTGTCGCTCACCGTGGTGGTCACGGGGAAGAACAACCCGGACTCCGGCAACCCGTGCGCGTTCCCGCCGAAGGTGGCCAGTGCCGCACTGAAGAACATCCCCGCTGGACAGTAGGAACTCGGGAAGAGGTGAGGGTGGATGTGGCCGTTTGACCGGGAAGTCCCCGGCGACGCGCACGCGGCGTTCGACCACAAGACGATCTATACGCAGCTGCACAGCGGAAGCGGTCCCAGCAGCCTGTCCACCGCGGTCGCTGGCTGGCAGGCGAAGATCGGCAGCCAGTTCGACGACGCGCACCAGTTGATCACGTCCGGATTGAGGACGGCCAGCGCCACGTGGGAGGGCGCCGCGGCCGACGCGATGCAAGGCGACGTGGCCCCGATGGCGCAGTTCGTGCTCGATGCCAAGGATGTGTCCCACACGGTCGGTCAGTCCACCCAGAGCCAGGCCGACCACTTCGCCGACGTGAAGAACAAGATGCCCCCACCGGTGGAGGTCACCGCGACCGACAGCTGGCTGTCGCGGGGATGGTCGCACCTGACCGGCGGCCAGACCGACGCCGAGGCGCAGGAACAGCAGGCCCTGCACGCCTCGGACGCAGCCGCCGCCGTCTACGCCGACTACGGCAACAACTCGACCACTGCCACCACGACGATGTCGGCGTACCCGGCCGTGCCGCAGAGCAACGGGATCGACGCTGCGCCGCCACCACAGCCCGGCGGGCCGGTTCCGTACAAGGCGGAGCAGCCGGGCCCGGTCGGTCAGGGCACCAGCAGCCCGGTGCGGCCGCAGGACTTCCGCGGGCAGCAGCCGATCCCGCCGGTCGGTCATGACGCGCCTCCAGTTGACACGCTGCCGCCCACGACGATCCAGCACATGCCGGTCGGCGGGCCGCCGACGCCGGGCCCGCCCGGCGGCTTCCCGCCAATCGGCGAGCCGGTCCGGCCGCCCGGTGGTGGCACGCCGCCGATCGACCCGATCGGGTTCTACGGCCCGCCAGGTTCCCGTGGCGGTTCCGATGGTTACGGCGGTGCCGGGGGAAGTCGGGGTGGTTCGTCGTCCGGTTTCGCCGCGCGTGGCGGTGCCGGCAGCAGCGGAACTGGCAACGTCTCAGGGCGCGGTGGAAGTGCTGGAGCGGGCCCACTGGAAGAAGCTGGACCGGGTGGGCGGGCGGCGGCCGGCACCGCGGGCAGGCCCGGCACAGCGGGCAGCCCGGGCATGGGCGGGCCCGCCGGTCGTGGCAAGGGCAAGGGCGAGGAAGACCAGGAGCACCTGAACAAGTTCATGGAGCCCACTGACGAGCACTGGGGCACCGGGGAGAAGACCGTGCCGCCGGTGATCGGCGATCCGGACTACCAACCCTGAGCACCGGGCCGACGACCGGTTCCCGGTGTCGGCCACCAGCGCGGCAGGATCGAGAGGCGGCCGTAGTGATCGAGGGCGAATCGCCGTACGAGGGGCTGGACCTCACCGACCGGGCGCGCACCGAACTGGACGCGATGCCGCCGGCAACGCGTCAGGAGTGGATCGATTACCTGAAGGCCCAGCAGTCGGGCTGGGCTGCCGTCCACGCCAGCACCCGCGAGACAGTGGGCCAGTTGGACAAGATCAACGACCTCATGCTGTCCCAACTGGACATCCCGCCCGACGAGGCATCTCGGCAGGCGCTGGTCGATCACGTGATGACCAATGTCCTCATGGGAGAGTGTTTGCTGGCCTCGGCCCGCGGCGACACCGAAACCGCTGACACGCACCGGCGAGCGTGGCAGCGGTACGCCGAGAAGACCAAGGATCAGGTGATCGTGGTCCGCGACCATCCCGGCCGCGGTGTGTGAGCTGGTGGTCGGCCCGACTCGGTGGGAGGCTTGGCCGTGAGCAAGATCAACGCGCATCCCGATCACTTACGTCGGTCGGGTGGCAAGCTCAGCGACTTCGGCGGCAAGTTGGCTGACGGCGGGCAGAAGCTGCAGACCGCCGGCGAGAACCTGGTGTCCCACGCCAGCGGCGACCGTTCTGGCATCGGCGCGGTAGTCGCGAAGTTGTTCGGCCGGGGTGTGCAGATCACCGGCAAGGTGTTCAGCGAGGGCGGCCGCGTCGTCGAAGGCGCCGGCAAGCGATTAGGCACCACGGCCGACCTCTACGAGGAAGCCGACAGCACCGGCGCGAGCCGGCTCAAGAAGCTGCACCCCGACACGAACGGCGACGTCGACCCCCACGGCAGTGGCGGCTCTCGCGCCGGCCGCGGGAACGCAGACACGTCGGGGTCGGGCCGGCGGTTCTCGCTGCGGAACCTGTTAGGCGGCGACAAACGCAAGAACGGCATCGAGGACAGCAAGAAGTGCCCCGGCGGCGACCCGGTCGACATGGTCACCGGCGAGGTGATGCTGACCCAGATCGACCTGGAGCTCGCTGGGATGCTGCCGCTGGCGCTGTCCCGCAGCCACGTCTCGTCCTACCGGGCCGGCCGCTGGTTCGGCCCGAACTGGGCCTCCACCCTCGACCAGCGCCTGGAAATCGACGACCAGGGCGTTGTCTTCGCCGCCGCCGACGGGATGCTGCTGTCCTACCCGACCCCGCCGGCAGACGGATCGCCGGTGTGGTCGGAGGAAGGCCCCCGCTGGCCGCTGCGTGCCGGCGAGGACGGCCACCACATCGAGAATCCGTTCACCGGCCATATCCTTCACTTCGACCCCGGCACGCAGCAGCTGACAAGGGTCACCGATCGGGCCGGCAACCGCGTCAACATCGAGTACCGGCCGGACGGCACACCCGCCGCGATCACCCGCGCCGGCGGCTATCGCGCCGACATCGGCGTCCACGACGGCCGGATCACCGAACTGGTCGTGCAGGACACGGTGGTGCGCCGCTTCGGCTACGACGAGCACGGCCGGCTCACCGAGGTGGTCAACGGATCCGGCCTGCCGATGCGGTTCGACTACGACGCGGACGGGCGGATGACCGAGTGGGTCGACCGCAACGGCATGTCCTACCGCTACACCTACAACAGCACCGGCCGGTGCGTGCGCGGGGACGGCGACGGCGGCGTCCTGAGCTACACCTTCGACTACGACCTGGACAACCGGGTCACCACGGCCACCGACTCCCTCGGCCACAGCACGAAATATCACTTCACCGAGGCGCTGCAGGTCGTCAAGATCGTCGACCCGCTGGGCGCCGAGACGTTGTCCGAGTGGGATCGCTACGACCGGCTGCTGGCCGAGACCGACCCGCTGGGCCGTACGATCCGTTACGAGTACAACGAGGCCGGCGATCCGATCCGGATCACCCGCCCGGATGGCAGCCAGGTCCTGGCCGAGTATGACGACCGACATCTGCCGGTCACGGTCGTCGGGCCGGACGGGGCGGTGCGCCGGCAGGAGTTCGACGAGGCCGGCATGCTGCTGGCCAGCACCGATCCGACCGGGGCCGTGACGCGCTACGACTACGACGACCAGCACCGACTTGTGTCCACTGTGGACGCGGTCGGCACGGTCACCCGGTACGGGTGCGACGAGTCCGGCCTGATCATCGAAGTGACCGACTCACGCGGCGCCACGACCCGGTACGAGCGCGACCTGGCCGGGCGGGTCACGCGCGTCACCGACGCGCTGGGCGGCGTGGTGACGCTGGCCTGGACGCCGGACGGCCAACTGGCCTCCCGCACCCAGCCCGACGGCGTCACCGAGCGTTGGAGTTATGACGGGGAAGGCAACCAGGTCGACTACCTCGACCCCGCCAGCGGACTGACCCGCACCGAGTTCGGGCCGTTCGACCAGCCCGTGGCGCAGACCGACCCGGCCGGCGGCCGGACCGTGTTCGGCTACGACACCGAGCTGCGCCTGGTGACGGTGACCAACCCGGCCGGGCTGGTCTGGCGCTACGACTACGACGAGGCCGACAACCTCGTCGGCGAGACCGACTACAACGGCAGCACCCTGCACTACGAGCTCGACGCCGCCGGCCAGATGACCGGCCGCACCAACAGCCTCGGCCAGACCGTCCGCAGCGTCTACGACCAGCTGGGCCGGGTCGTGCGGCGCCACGGCGACGGCCAGGCGACCACCTTCGGCTACGACGAGGCCGACCGGCTGGTCCGGGCCACCAACGCCGACACAGACCTCGTGCTGGTCCGCGACGCGGTGGGTCGGATCGTCGCCGAGACGGTCAACGGCCGCACCCTGCAGACCAGCTACGACCCGTTGGGCCGGCGCACCCGGCGGGTGACCCCGAGCGGCGCGGTGTCCAGCTGGGAGTACGACCAGATCGGCAACCCGGTCGCGCTGCATGCCGCGGGCCACACGCTCACGTTCGAGCACGACATCGCCGGCCGGGAAACCCAGCGCCAGGTCGGGCAGGTCGCGCTCGCCCAGACCTGGGACGCCAACCACCGCCTGCACACCCAGGCTCTCACCGCACCCGATCCGCGGCAACGGCAGCGGCTACTGCAGCGCCGCGCGTACACCTACCGTCTCGACGGCACGGTGACCAACATCGTCGACCAGCTCGCTGGGGTGCGACAGTTCGACCTGGACGAACTGGGCCGGGTCACCGCCGTGCGCGCGCCCGACCACGTCGAGAGCTACGACTACGACCCGTCCGGCACCTTGCGCAACAGCAGCACCTCCGGCGAGCACGCCACCGTGGGCACCCTGACCCGCGCCGCCGGGGCGACCCGCTACGAACACGACCCGCACGGCCGGGTGACCAGCCGGCAGACCCGAACCCTGTCCGGGCAGCAGCGGACGTGGCGCTACACCTGGGACATCGACGACCGACTCGTCGCGATCACTACCCCGGACGGGATCGTGTGGCGGTACGTGTACGACGCACTGGGCCGCCGCGTGGCCAAGCTACGCTTGGCCGCGGACGGCGCCGTCGCCGAACGCGTCGACTTCACCTGGGACGGCACGAATCTGGCCGAGCAGGCCCACTCCGGCGGGCACACCACGGCCTGGGACTACCAGCCGGGCAGCCACATCCCGCTGACGCAGATCGAGCAAGCGTCGCAGGAGTGGATCGACAGCCGGTTCTACGCCATCGTCACCGACGTCGTCGGCACTCCGAGCGAACTGATCTCCCCCGACGGCGAACTGGCGTGGCGGCAGGGCACCACCTTGTGGGGTCTGCCACTGACCGCCGGCCGATCAGCAGCGTACTGCCCGTTGCGCTTCCCCGGCCAGTACCACGACATCGAGACCGGGCAGAACTACAACTACTTCCGCTACTACGACCCGACGATTGCCGGCTACACCGCCGCCGATCCGCTCGGTCTGGACGGCGGCCCGAACCCGCACGCGTACGTGCCCAACCCGCTGGTCTGGCTCGACCCGCTCGGGCTAAAGAAGAAGTGCCCGCTCAAGGCCGGCGAGGCCGGCCGGTTCAAGGACCTCGACGACCGCGCGGTCACCGGCGACAACCTGACCCCGCACCACATGCCGCAGGCCGCGATGAAGTTCACCAGCCGCGCCGACGGTGGGGCGATCATGCTGCCGCACAACGAACACGAGATGACCAGAACCTACGGCGGCCGGGGCATCGGCACCCGCAACGCCGACACCGGCCTGTCGTTCCGGCAGGTCCTCGCCAAGGACATCCTCGACGTGCGGCGGATCGCACAACAGGAGCACGGCGACCCCGGCTACTACAATCAGGGCATCAAGGACCTGCTCGCGTACTACCGAAAGAACTTCCCCCACCTGATGAAGAAGTGAGGAATGCTTATGGAGGTGCGGCCGGAGGTGCAGCGGTTCGTCGATCGCGGCCCGCTGCCCAGCGAGGACGACGCAACCGAGGAGGAGGTCACCGCGCGGCAAAACGAGCTGGAGGCCATCAATGGGCCGGTGTCCACCGAGGAGGCAGGCCTGCTGCTGGGGACTTTCGGCCCGGACGACTGCTTCGGTCTGGCGTGGACCCTGCTGCACCTGATCGAGACCGCGCCGTCGTCGCCGGTCACCTCCCCACCGGAGCCGGACGCGAACGAGTGGGTCCGCCGCCTATGGGACCGAGCCCACCGCTGACCCAATGGCCTGGTCACGTCTCTCGACCGCGTGCCGAGCACGGCGCGGTGAAGGCCACCGCCGAGCACGTCAGGCTTCGAAGGACGTCACCAGCTCCGCGAAGAACGTGCGCACCATGGCCGGGGCATCGGGCTGGCTCAACTCGAACCCACCGAAACGGTAGACCTCGTAACCGCGCAGCTTCAGTCGCCGGTCTTCGGCGACCATCTGCGAGTACCGCTGCGGCGAGGCCTTGTCGCCTTCGGCGTAGTGCTGTTTGCCGTCGACCTCGATCACCACGCGCCTGCCGTTGGGGGCCAACAGCAGGAAGTCCATGCGCTCCCGGGCCAGCGCGCCCGCGCGCCCGCCGCGCTGCTTCCACGTCGTCGGGTCATAGTGGAGGTAGACCTGCGGCAGAAGAGCGGGGACCGACAACCCCTGGTCGGAACCGTAGCGCTCGCAGTAGGTCCGGAACAGCACCTGCTCGACCGGGTTGTCCCCCAACGACGCCGCGAGCCGGCGGTACAGGTCCAGTGCGACGTCCCGTTCCGTTGCACCGTCAAGGTTTCCCTCTGCGTGCCACCAGTCGCACAGCTGAGCCCACGTCAGTCCGGACGAGTCCAGCGGTCGGTCGTAGAACAGACAGTACTCGGCGTTCTTGGTGACCTCGATGACGTTGTCGATCGCGTCCAGCAACACGATCTCCGGCTTCAGGCCCGTCGAGGCGAAAATCAGATTCCGCGGTTGCCCGTCCACACCATGCAGGCGCGATCGGCTGCCGCGCTCGTCACCGAGGTCGTCCAGCCGCCTGAAGACCGGGTTGAACACCTCGCTCAGGTACCCGCGGCGGGCGCCCCAACCGCCGGCCCCGCTCATCCCTTGGGCACTCCAGAAACCGTGAAAACCTTTGAAATCCCTGAACGGCAGGTCGAACGGCACACCAAGCCGCCTGAGGACCGCGCCCAGCGTGCGCAGCATGGCGGCGATCCCGTCGTCATCAAGCGTCTGCGTGCTGTCGGTGCCGAACGCCTCCAGCTCGCTGTGGGCCAGGCGGCCCAGATCGACGGCGGCGTCGATGTCGTTCGGCTCCGGCTGTGGCCCGCGGCGAACAAGATCGAGCCGGCCGAAATCCAGGACCACCTGGAACCGGGAGCTGGCCCACGGGTCGCCATTCATGTCCCAGGCCGGATTCTCTTCCTGCGCAAGGAACCAACTCGATCGCACCCGGCCCAAACTAGCCGACCCGGCGACCGCTTCCAGTCGAACACGCCGCCGGGCCGGTCGGCGTTCAACCGCAGCAGCCCGCCGAGGTGGTCGCCTTCACGCTGGTCGGCTCGACATCGTTCTGGGTGCAGCACGTGGCGGCGGTCAGCTCCGGGTCGGTGCCGTAGGTCGCGGAGTCGATGGTGACGATCAGCCGCTCCCACACGTGCACCCCGGCATCGTCATAGGTCAAGGCCGCGCAGACAGCGGCGTCGTGGGCCACGAAGTCGGCTCACCCGGTGGTGGTCCGGCTGGGGCGCTAGCGTGCCTGGGCATGGTCGCCCTGACGCCCACCGCGATGCCCGCCCGCCGTGCCGCGCACCCGCCGGCCGCCATCCCCATGCAGGCGGTCGGCCCGGCCGCAGCCGAGGAGATCCTGTTCACCGACAATGCGACCGGACAGATAGGCGTGGTTCGCCAACGCCGCGGCGACGGGATTTTCGTGTTCCACCCGCGCTCGGCCGATGGCGTCGAAGCGCTGGTCGAGGAGCCCGGCCGGTTCCGCCGCGCGGTGCCGCCCGGGCACGACCACGCCGGGCACGACACCGGGGCCCGGGAGGACGCCGGGCAGGACGATGACCAGCGCACGGGCGACCGCCGACGGCGTCGCCGAGCGAACCCGCGTCGGCATCGCGGCGGTGGACGCGGACGCCGCCGTCAACGACGCTGAGACACGCTCACCCCATCCTGCCCGGAGACAGGCCGCGCCCGGTTCTACGAGCGGTTCGCCAATCAAGCATCTACCCCGTAGGCGCCTGCGCGCCGGCGGGCGGTGGTGACGGAGCCGCCGGCGACGCGAGCACCCCTTGCGTCGCGACATCGACGAGGAACACCGCCGACGGCACCGGCACTGTAGACGCCGAGTACCCAATCAAGCGACGCGGTGCCGGAGTTGGCCGGGCGGCGGTGGGGTTCAGCGTCGCGGCGCGATCACGGTGACGTTCCTGGCGGCGTGCAGCTGGTCCTGGAGCGCCTGGTTGTCCAGGCTGAGCCGTTGGATCACTGCGGCGGCCACGTCGAGCCGTGCTCGAAGGTCCCGGTTGTCGGCAGCAGACTGGACCTGGTCGTGCAGGTCGTAGATCGACTCCCGTGTCGGCCAGCCACCATCGACCAGGTGACCGAGCATCAAGGGCCTCTCCGGCACGTTCCGAAACCCCATCGCGCACGACCCGCGTCTGAATCGCGCCGTCTCAGACGACGAGTTTGTTGGAGCTCCTGACGACGCTGTCGATGGTCCACCGCCGGCCCGACGCGGCCACGTTAACGCGCACCACGGGCCGGGTGTTCTCCTCGGTTCGTCGTGCAACTCCTGATCGTCAGCCGTAACCCACGAGCACGAGATGTAGATAGGACGAAATGCCTGTTCGGTAAGGGAAACGGTACTTGCTGAGGGTCCAGGTTTTCGAACCGGAAGGCCTTCGCGGGTGAAGCGTAGCAACCGCCGCGACGGGTGAAGGTCAGCGTAGACGGCGTCGGGGTCGTGTCCCCACGCGATCTAGCCCGGGGCGCGTTGTCCGTCCTTGTGGTATGTGTCGTTTGACGTCGGCGTCTCATCGCGAAACAAATTAACAATGACATCCCTGTAGGCATCGGCGAGCGTGATGAGCGGATGACTGCGTCCATCCGCCGACTGATCGTCGTCTGCGAGCTGGCTGGCCTCGATCTCCCCGCCTTCTGATTCGTTCCACCTGGACACGACGTAGTCGAGCCGCTGCGGCGCGGTAGCGACACGTGTGAGCATCGCGACCTCGTCGGGGGTGAGTATCTCGCCGAACTTGTCGAGCCAGCCTTGTTCAAGGTTGTCCCCGTCGGCGGTGACGAGGTCACAGATGGTAGCGAGAATGCGGTAGTGAAGGTCGTGCAAGCGGGAGAGGCGGGTTTGTTGTTGCCAGCTCGGATCATCGGGATCTGTAAGGAGGCCAAGAAGTTCGACGATGGAAGCCGCTCGTGGCGGTGGCCATCCATGTGGCCAGTCGGAGCGATGCTGCCACAGTTGAAGGATCGCGGCACGTGCCTCGGCCGCACGAGCGTCGGCATCAGGGGCACCGACGGTGCGCGCGTGGTCGGCGACATTGATGAGTCTTGCAATGTGGTGTGCGAGCCAACGGGTGAGAGTGTTGTTGGTTTGGCCGGCATCGAGTTCGGTGAGGATACGTTCGCCGAGTTCGGCGACGAGCTCATCTGGAGGTGACGACTCCGCCGGCGTCGATGAGGTAGATGCGGCTGCGGGGTGCCCGGTAGCCGCTATACTCTCGTCCGGATCGGTTTCGTCCAATTTGAACCTCCACGATGAGATTGGTGCCGGTGGCGGTGAGGTAATGTAGAAGCTTCCCGCGTTTGGCATAGGTGCTGCGCCCAGATGACGCTTCGACCGACTCGTCGTTGGATGGCGGTTCGGCCCACTGGTTCACGTGTGCGAGAACGATCTTGTCCAGGCCGATTAGAGCGAGGCCGGTCCTATCAAGGGCAGCGTTTTCGGCTGTACGGAATCGATGCCCCGGCAAGTCGCAGGATGCACTGAGCTTGTACGCGTAGGGGTCATGCTCGTCGAGCCCTTCGTGAAGCTGTTCGCTTTCAGTGAGCCAGCCGGTGAGGTCAAACCGACCATGGTGAACCTCGAAGTTTGCTTCGTCTTCGTCGGGCAGCTTCCAGTCGTGCGGATTGCTGGCAGAGGCCAACGCTCGCTGGAGATCCACGGCGTGGTCTGGCGCCACCAACGCGGACTTGATGTATGTGGTGCTGTAGCCACCAGGACGACACAACCTGGTATACCCAGCGACGACAACCTCATCCGGAAGTTGGCCTTCGATAAGTCCGAACGCGTAGTCGTAGTCGGCCCGATGCGGGACATCCCATTCGTCAAGCGAAGGAAGGTGACCGAACAGTTCAGGGTCGAGCGGGACTGCGGATCTCAAATCTGCGAGCCACAGATCGGGCCTGTTGGGCAGGTGATGGGACTCGAGCCACATTCGCCACGGGTCTTCACCGCCGAATCCGTTGACTTCGACGACGATGGGCCGCCCCTCGTCAACGAGCTCACCGGCGACAGCCATCATCGCGTGGTATTCGATATACAGGCGTAGATTCTCCTCAGGCGGGATGACGCCCTGTCTGTGACTCATCCGCTCCCACGAGCGTTGGTCGCGGAGTTCACGCCGATCGGTCCACCAATCTTCGTGATCAAACCCCCACTTATCCAAGATCCATCGCTCGGCATGTTCGGCGATGAGGTCGACGGGAACGTCGAACACACGCGCCAGCGGCGCGAACCAGTAGGGGATCGTATCCATCATGTCGAAGTCAAAGCGACGGTCGTTGGAGATACGGCGGTCGCTGCCGTGGTTTTTGGTCTCGCGCTCGACGAGGCAGCAGGTAGGTTGATTCTCGTGGCGAAGCAGCGCGACGGCGGGGTCGGCGGGATCGATGACTGCTAGCGCTGCTTGGCGGGCGAGTTCTCGGATCTGGGCGTGTGGAACCTCTCGGCTCGTTGCGTGGCGGATGAGATCCTGTCGGTGTGGGACAAGGACTGCCGGTCGTTCGAAGGCTACCCGGCACAGTGCGACGAGCAGCCCGGCTGCGGCGGAGAGGCGGTAGAAGTGTAGGGCTGGATCGCGGAATGCGCCGGCGTCGGGCCGATCGAGGCATGCTACGAGACTGGCGGCCAGCGGCGTTGTGATAGCGGGATCGGTGAGTGTGAGTAGCTCTCGGACGGCGTGTGCAGCGCGCCAGCGCATCGCCCGGCGGGGATGGCCGAAAACGCTCCAGAGCAGGAGCGGAACCAAGCCCGCCTCGGAGGATTCGGCTGTAACGACGGAGTAAGTTTCGCCTGCATCGGCAGGTCCAGAGTCTGCAAGCAGACCGACGAGCGCTTCCGCCGCATCGGCGCTGTGGCACAGTCGTCCGAGGAGGACAGTAATGTTCTGCCAACCGAAGGCGGTGAGCTGTGGCCGGGCCTCGGGCAACGCAGCAAGGATCGCGCGGCGGATCGTGTCATCATCGCCGAATGCGCGGAGCTGTGTGACGACTTGCTCGTGGTCCCGCTCCCAAGCGAGGTTCGGCAGGTGTTGTCTGAGCAGCTCGGGTAGTGCATCCTCAGCCCACGTCGTGACGCCTGGCCAGCTGCCCCATCGAGTGACATACTCGGCGAGCACGGCGAGCACCATGTGCATGTTGGTTTGGGCTGGTAGGGCCGCAAGCGCGGCAAGGGCTTGCGGCCGTTCCTGGGGTGGTGTCGTCTCAAGAACTGTGGTGAGGAATGAGCGCACTCGGTCGCCGTACAGCCTCGCCCCCGCAAACTGTGCGATGTCTTCGCCTATGGTCCTCCAGCTGCGGGTGCCAGCCCTGTCGAGAAGCGCCTGGATTTCTTCGGGTAGTTCGATATTGCCCCAGCTTGTCCATGTGGAGCTGCGTCCATTTCCGTTCGGGAGGTCAAGTGAAACGATGCGCTCAAGTTGCGCCCTCACTTGGCCGTCGGTGCCGAGTGCCGAGGATACCTCAAGTAGTCGGTGGGCGAGCCGGGGCTGTGCATCGGCGGGAACGTAACAGCGAAGCCATCTCGTGGCTCGAGCAAGTGCCAGGCGCGCGTCGGCCTTCCCTGCTGGGGTCTCGCCGAACCGGTTGATGATATCCAGTTGGAAGGCCAGCCGCGCGCCGTCAGCTTCGATCAAGTGGTCCAGCCTCAACGCTTCGGTCGGTTTGAGACTGGCAGAATCGACGGCACCAACTAGCGCACCAGCCAGCGTCGATCTAAGCTGCACGCGATCCTCGTCGTCCCACCGACTGACCGTCGCGAGCCCGATCGCCGGGGAGAGGCGTGCAGCGGCGCCGGCGATGGCCGCGTAGGGCACCACGCTCGGCTCTGTGACATGGGGTGCAACGTTCTCCGCAGTCCGAACGAGGCACGCTGCCACGTGGGCTCGGCTTTCGACGGGGATCGCGGCTCGGCTGGCGAGGTCGGCGTGCACGGCCAGCAGACGAGCGGCGTCGTCGTTGATCCCGATGGCTGCATCGACAGCCCGATCAAAGAGCTGCCGCCCGACCTCCGGCAGTGTCTTTGCGGCGATCGAGGCGGCGCGGGCGAGCAGCTCGAGTCGGTCCGATGCCTGATGGGGCTGAGTACGGGCGTGTGTGGCAGCGCGCAGGCACAAGTCGGCCGCCTTGCCAGTATGGGCGCTGCGTTGAGCGAGCGTGTCAGCAAGGTCGAGCCACAAGGTGGGCGCGCCATCCCGAAGCAACGTCACCGCGGCGTCCGCGAGGCGATCAAAGAGATCGGCTGGAGCTGCTGTGTCAATGGCCGCTTGCGCAACCAGTACCGCCCAGGCGTAAAACGGCCTGTCGTGAGTGAACCATCGGTGACCTGCGTTTGTCATTCGCCCTGAAAGTCCACTGTGGACAAAGTCGACCACGTCCGAGTCGCTGGCCTCACCGATGGCGGACCGAGCTGTAAGCATTGCTGCCGCGCCGAAAGGTCTGGCCTTGGCCAGCCACTCGCGGCGGTCATGCTCGCGGTCGTCGGACCCGTTTCCTCTCTGTGGATCGGCTGGTTGCTTCGGCCGTAGCGAAGCTGGAATAAGGGCGTCCACGTCCAGGTCCGTACCAGAGAGCACCGCTGCGGCCGCGTGGCAACGCAATGCGACCGAAGCTGTCGAGTCGTCGCGACCGAATGACCATCGGCTGTCGTGCAACTCGTGCGACCAGTGCCGGGACAGCCTTGCCGAGGTCTGCCGGTCCCCGAACCGCATCGCGAGGCCAAGGAATCTCGCCTGCCACGGGCTTGGCTCGCCCGGTTCAGCGGCCAGGAGCGCAGTGGCGACCTCATCGATCCAACTAGGGGCCGGGTGGGCCGCGGTCGACGTGGTTGATGTGAGGATCGGGGCCTGCGCCGCCAGTGGTACACCCTGCGCGCGTAGGACGTCCTGTACGACGTCGGGTTCGATTTCGCCAGCCAGGCGGTCGACGAGGTCAGCGGCAGCGTCGAGCGCGGCCTGTACTGGACGCCAACGCCGCAGCTCGGTGACCGCAGCGTCCAGTCCATCAAGCCGATACCGCGCCTCAGCCCCGGCGGCGATATCCGCAACACTGATGTTCCAATGCCGTGTCTCGCCTTGTCGATCGGCCATCCACCTGCGAATCCAGGCGTCGGCGCTATCTAGCGCCGCCCGGGCGGCGGCGCGCCGGTCCGGATTGCGCGATAGCGCAGCGGCAAGCCGCCTTTGGGTCGGTGCAAGCCAGTCGTCACGGCTCTGCCGTAGTGCATAGGTTCGGAGCAGGTCCACGTCCGCGAAGCGAGCTACCAAATCCAGGTGGGACTCCACCAGCGTGGCCAGGGTGTCTATTCGGGACGCAGTGTCGCAGGCCCGCGCAGCCACTCGAATGGCCGTAGCTGCGCTGCCCGTCTCCGCGGCTGCCCGCGCAGCGAGGTCCAGCCGTCGTCCCTGTACCTGCTGCCGCAAAAACCCATCACCGATGCCCAGCGGCGTGTCTTCCTCCAGCACGAGGTCCAGCAGTTCCTTGAGCCGGCCCGCATGGAACAGGTGGTCCGCAACGTGCACTGCCGCGTCCGCATCCTCCGCGCGCGTGGCGAGGAAAAGGTCCGAGAGTCGATCGTGTGCAGACACGATGTCCGGCTCAGCGACGAGGCCACGCACGTGAGTCTCGAAGTCTTCGTCCCGGAACTGGATCGCGCCGCCGGTGACCTCGATCCCAGGTGTGAGACCGGCGGCGAATGCATCCACGGCTGTTGGTGTCACCTGCAAAGCGGCCGCGAGCGAGGTGGTACTGATCGGTCGGCCGAGCGCGAGCATGAGCGCTAGCCACCGTTGTCCGCCGGCGTCGGCACCGCTGACCTGGAGTGCCGAGGCGACAATGTCGTCGAAGAGCGCCCTTGGCGTGCGCGCCGAGGCCTCCAGGAGCTGCTTAATGTCCCAGTTCGCCGTATCGCCTTGCGTTAGAACGTAGAACTGTGCACGCGGATTGCCGTTCGTGCTCTCGTGGAACGCAGCGGCATCGGCATCCGTCGCATCGGGTAGGTGACGACGCAGGTGCGTCGCCGACGTCGCCTTGTCGAACGGAACCACGTCAACCCGCACTGCCTGAGCTGCCCCCAGAGACTCGACCCGATGACTGCGCGCCGTGAGTAGCAAAGTGACGCGCGGAGGCAGTGGCAACTTGATCAGGCCAGGCAGGAAACTACGGTCACCCCGCTCGTTCGCTGCCAGCACCGCATTGTCGGCGGCGTCCACTGCGATAACAAGAACGGCACCTGGGTCAAGCGTGGCGACGGCGCGCTCGAGAGTCCGGTTTAGCTGTCTCCACTGGTCGTCCTCAACCTGCGGCGCCTGGACCAGCAACGGGGTCCCGCACTGCTGCGCCAGGTCGTTGATCACTTGAGTCACGAACCGCAGCGGTGTATGCCGCTCAAGGCCGGAGCTGAGGTACTCACCGCCGCCGAAGCAGTCGAACAGCACCACGGCCGATCCCGCAGGCAGATGGCCGTTCACTTGGCGCATTGCCGTTGTCTTCCCGGCACCGGCGGGGCCGTGCGCCACGACCACACGTCCGAGGTGCTCCAGCACAGTGTTCGCCATCGTGCGAGCACCTGGCGCCGGCAATGGATCAGGCACGTCCACCAATCGCGAAGGAGCTGGATAGAGATCAAGCAGGTCATTCACGCCGAGCTCAGCGAGCACATCTGCGGCTCGTATACCTTCACGGGTCGAATCCGGCAGCGCACCTTGTCTCACAAGATGAAATAGACGAAGCGACGAATCGGAGCCGCGGCCCGGAGAAATTTCAGACGCCTTTCCGCGAACATTTCTAGCCAACGTCGCCCGATCGAGCGCCCCAGTTTCCGAAAGGTCGAGCACGGCGAGAAAATCACAAAATCCACTGCTGGTAAGCCGGGGGCCGATCGCTTTTGTAAGCGTCTTAATCACAGTGGCGTGCGCGTCGGTTAGCGCCTTCAGTAGTGACGCGCGGTGCTTCTGAGAGTGTCCGCGCACCCATTCAGCGGCGGCGGCGACACTCTCGCGAAGCAAGAGGTCACCTGGTTGATTGCTGACCAGGCTAATCCGCACCTTCGACACAACGGCGTCGCGCCCGTGTTTGGCCTCCAAGACCGCGAACGCGTCTGCCAGATCCAGGATCACCGATCGTGTGAGCCCCTTCGATCCATCTGCCCGACACCGTGTTCGCTTTTGACAGATCCGGGCTGCGGTCCATGCCTGGCCCGAATGACGGGTGCTGTACTTCAGTTGCGATAGGACAAGCCTTGTCGCGCTGTCGAAACTATCGCCGCCGAAATACTCGGCCAGGTCTACCGTCTCGTACTGCTCCTCTGGATCTTCGACACGGCCGAGCCCTTCGACCACCAGCAGAGTGCTCTCGGTGCCTGGCTTAATCAGCTCCAGCGCTCGACTCGCCCCCCACCAGAAATGGAAATCATCCCCGGCATTGGACTCCTCCGCGCCCATACTCCATCTCCTCCCGAGGACCGCGACACCGAGCGCCGCGCCGCCATCGTAGGCGACCAACCGCTGCCATCTAGCGCATCCGGGCGGTGCCAACCGTCCGGTGGTCGGCGAACGGCTTCAGCACGGATGATCGCAGGGAGCCGGCGGAGTATTACGGCTACCGCAACTCCAGGGCGCTTGGTGCGGACCAGGTCAGTCACCCAGCGGCGACCCATCAAGCTCCGCCGTCACCACAAGCAGTCCGGGCCCCGACCTCCCCTTCGAACTCGGCGCGAACAATCTTCACGAACCGTCGTGCCTGGGCAGCACCAACGCCCAGCCGAACCCGCAACGTGTCAGCCGATATCTGCCTCTGGTGGGCTACACGATGAGCTGCATCCTCTCGCCGCGCCCGCTCCAGCAACATCTCCGGCGGACGCCGCCTGTAACCTGACTAGTGGCTCGTCACGCAACCTTGGTCGGGTAATGCGTCCAGGTCCGGATCGGTGAGTCGGTGGCGAACCCGGTCTTCGGGAGGGCGCGGGCGTTGCGCCACCGGATGTAGGCGTCGATAGCGGCGT
>Ga0307511_10003143_pt1 | contig 17018 bp, 16 predicted proteins | sample 13_EM_MG_FD_200266 | JGI IMG/M metagenome (GOLD analysis project Ga0307511, IMG submission 200266) | Populus trichocarpa ectomycorrhiza microbial communities from riparian zone in the Pacific Northwest, United States - 13_EM | ecosystem: Host-associated > Plants > Roots > Unclassified | place... | reverse complement strand
AAAGCTTCTACCTCTTCTCTCATATAGCACGTCCTTCACTGGATTCACGACTCACCGCTCGCCTCATTCGAACAAGAGCAACCTGTGAGATATCAGTGAACTGCTTCCCTCTGAGAGACCAGGACATGGGTTGTGACACACCTGTAGTATAGTCCTTGCACCTGCCCAAACTAACGATGTAATCTCTGGATGATGCTGTATTGCTGTATCCACAATCTTTGCATACTTGTCCACACTTTTCAAAATGTTTCCCAAGCGCTCCACCCAGACAACCTCGTTACCTTGCTGATCTTTATACCGCCATTGCCTATCCTTATTCTCTCTCTAGTTCCGTAACAAGAGACTGCATATTCTCTGCTGCGGATTGCGACTGGAGGCTACCAAGCTCAAGAGATGGCAATTTAGATTTGGCAAGACTCTCCTGGGCTATCTCAAGTGTCTTTTGCCAAATATGTAAGGAGATTGAGGGAGGGACAGTACTAGGACTATTCTTGGTAACGGAGATATTGGTGCCCCAGACTGCTTGTGATACAGTGGATAACGCCTGGGGATCACTGGGGGGCGCTGATATTGGATCCGGAGTTTGAGACGAATGATTAATAGGGGAAATAGTAGTAATCACAATATCCGGTGGATTTGGTGCGGGAATGGCTGTTGCTAGTGGATCTCGACTCGGAGGAATTAAGGTATTTGAGGATGCAGTAATATCAATCCTACCACTCGCAGGCGCCAGGGTACCGCTGACAACAGTGTCGGACTGTGAAGGAGGTCGCGCATGGCCGGTGGCAGTTGCTTCGGGTTCGCTTTTGCGAGCTTTTGCGAAGGGGGATAGCGATCCCAATGTGTTACGTACTGAGCCTTTGCTGGAGCGCTCTTGCAATTGGGATTGCTGGTTTTTGGGCTGTTGGCCTTGGTTTCCCGGTTGCTGGATATCTGGTGGCTGCCCGTTGCCTCCAGGTTTCCGGCCGCTGGAACCCTCAGAATGGAGAACTTTATCCACAAACTTTCTCACACCACTCATATTGTTGAACTCCAAGATGTCTGTCTGTGCTGCTGATTTAGCAGGTATATAAGGGTACTGATGTATTGTGTTGGCAGTAGATGAAGATGCTTACAACGTACGTGGGGTATTACATATGAGGTCGAGATGGGTTACGACCTGCAATTAAATAGTGGTATCAAGCAAAAGAGATTGGTGAAGATCGTCCAGCGGCAAACGAGGGTTGTTCCCCTCAGGCATGGTGAATAGGCAGGGGTAAATCTGCTGGCTTACTTACTCTACCGCATTACATAGTTACATAGCAAATTCGACTGATTGCTTTAGGAATAGTACTCGTGATCGTGTTGCGCTCCCTTGGGAAGGGAAAGCAGTTCACGAGTAACCTATGCAGTATATGGGTTCCTGGCCACGAGATTTTTTAATCAAAGCCGTGCAGGAGCAGTGGTGGGAGTTTATTTGTATTATGACCTATATCTGACATAGCGGGGATACACTTGAGTAGTACAATAGCCCGAGGGCGTTAGGGCTTTGTTTATAAGAACCCATCAATACAAGAAACCAATCCGACGATGTCCCAAGCCCTTTGGAAGTGTATAGGCAACGTATCTTATTCGCGCGGGGGATTATACGGTATCATCGTTAGCCAAAGCATTTGATGGCGTCTTGTTGATACATGTCATGCGACCAGGATGACAGTATGTAGTACATTGGGTCTTGCTTCTTGGGATCTCGCATAGGTAGAATTACCGGATCTGTGTGTTGTACTGTAGTTCTTGACCGTAAAGGTCCGCAAGTAAGAAATTATACATACATGGGGGTCCGGAAAAGTGCACCAAGTCTCCATGAACTCTCTGCTCTACGCTAACGCTAACGGCCTTATAACTTCCACCCAACTTATAACGCATCTATAGGCACTAGAATAGATCATTCAACTCTCAATTGATGTATATCCCCAAGGCATGACTAGTGCTGAGGTTCGGTTGCTTGTCGCTTCTATGCCCCTTTCTACTCAATGCCACACAATGACCCCCCCATAAATTACCGTTAGGCATCCCTGACGCATTCCCACCATATGTCAATGAATCTTTGCATCTCCAGGATGCTTATATATTTTGCTGGATATGATTTCGTTGATTTTGCATCCCACTGATCCGCCAAGAAGAGTCCGACAGGGATTGCGTGGGGGCTGATGCACATCCCGGTGATGATGCATTACCCGGTGATGTATGGTAGCTCCGTACGTAAGTAAGTACCTTCCATCTCTGCGTTCACACTTGAAAAATCTTCCCTGTTTCTTACTTCTCGGTAAGGTGCCAGTCTAGCTGGGCTGGTACCCTGATACACGGGTTCTCCCGCCCAGCCAGACAGCCGACTGCGGGTATTCGTGACGTTTGTGAACTGGGCGTGGTTTACAGGGTTTGAGTTCACAGTTTTGATGGATAAGAGAGCGCGCGTCACGTGCACTGTATAGGTAGTCCTGGTGTTCAGCAATGTCTTTGGTAGTCTGGTTGGCACAAGCCCCTCGGAAGAGGTGTCTTTGGGTGTTCCTGTCCCTCGCGGTCCTACAGCTCCCCTCGGCAAACGGGGTCAAATTGTAGACTTAGTTACAGTACGTAGTTTGGTAAATCAAGCTGGCGTAGAAAGTGCTTCCACTAGTTCGAGAGTAAATACTACAGATACTTAAGGGCATTACGGACCGCTGCTGCTCGTTCTTGTGCGGTCCCTAAGACTTTGGTACTCTACAATCTACAATTACTGGCTCCTAGATTAGGTCTCTGATTCTCGTGTATTGAAAAGCAGTCTCAAATAATAGACGTGTTGAAGAGATAGTCTGACTTGCACTTGCCCCTGAGAGGTGGAGGAGAACACCGACAATCACTCGGTCAGGATGAGCACGGCGCTTGGTCTGATCGACAACGAGAACGAACAAGCGGAGTCCACAAGAAGATTACCTACAGACCCCGGGAGCTCGAGAACAGCCATCGCGAGCCGAGCCCTTTCCCCCGTTTGTAGCCTGTTCACCTCTTCTTCACTCCCTCATACAAATCACGAGAGCCTACACCTCAGGTGCACCCAGGGATGGTTGAGGCGGCCTCGGGATAACTCCCCCAGGCCACGTGGCCCGGTGGTTTGTTCTTGAGCACTCGACTCGGGTCAGGAGATAGAATCAAGTCGCTAACCTGCTAAGTTCTGACCTAATTTTCCTTCAATATATGTGTAGCATAATAAATCACACAAGATGGACCCACGGAACCAGTCACACACCCACGACCAGTGGCCACGCCGACTCGAGATAAGGTTCGGTCCGACACCAACGACTTCCCACAGCAGCCCATGCAACAGCTCGGCAAGCCGGCCAACACCACCGCAACGCCACCAGGATCATAAGTCTGGAGCAATACAAGGCCATGAATAAACCCACCGCAACACTACCAGCACAGAGGTCGCAGCAGCAGTGACATTCGACCTCACACTGACGATGTTAGCATCGTCCCGGAGAACAAAAACAGGTTATCCGGTCCTTATATGGGGAGGACCACGCGCGACTCACTCTGGGGCTGGGAATAATCTTCTAGTTAGATCGGGGCGTTTTAGGTACTAGTACTGGAAACCCAATACCCTTAGTATGGGATACCTATAGATGCCAGGCAGAAACTCAGGTCGATACTCCGACAGCCGCCGTCCTATCTGCACCTCTGCCGCACACACATACGGGGGAGGCAACCCAAACAGCACAATAGAAGGCACAAGCTCAGCTAAAACACCTTCGAGGTCTTAGATACCATCCCAAACGCCTCCGAAACAACCTCTAATATCTGCGCTGAAAGTTCCCCATCATATTTGATCAACACCGGCAACACACTCAGCATCGATACCACGAGGAAATCTGTTCCAAAACGCTCAAAAAAGCGCGACTGCAGTACTATGATTAAAAATAGAGAAGCAGGTCGGGGGAAGAGGCATAAGGCCGGGATGGATATTGGATTAGAAATTACTCGGATCCGCGGATTCAGGTAGGTGCGCAAGAAAGTATTGGGGCATATGATGCAAGGTATGCCTGGTGCTCGGGGTGGGTGGAGGGGTCTGGAGGGAGATCTAGTGGGGTTTCTGGAGGGTTCTCTGGGGGGTCTGAGGAGGGAAATGCTTAAGGTTTACCCGGCAAACCTACAAGATCCCAGAGTTTATCTCGACATCCGCTCGTTTTGCCTCTGTATTTGACTCTTGTCTATTATTTTCATCGTATTGCTACTACTTCACGTTCGATTTCTGCCTGTAACTAGGTCTTGTCATCCCGGATGCTATTGAGAGGGTTACGAAATACCAAACAGGCCATTGTCCAATCGTTTACTCGCTTGTGTCCTTGCTCCGTGTCTGTATCAGTTCGCACTGGTATCTCATACAGAGTAGGCTAATGTGCCTTGAGGACCCTAAATGTGTGCTCTATTTGTACTCGCGGTATTGACAGCTCGTGATTGAAGGCTGCGTTTCCAGGTTACCGCGACGCATCATTGTAGAGCATGATGACATGTCTTATGCCTTATCTGCAAGCACATATTCCCCAAGATCAAAGTGGCAACTGGCATCATGGTAGATAGCGGTTGATCTGAATGGTGTAGAGTCATACACGCTTGCAGCATGCTTCAGGGAGACCATATAAATCGACCTTCCCAGGTGCAGATTGCTTGCAAATTGGGATCGTCGTTCTTTTTCCGGGAGAAATATGCTTCTGGACCAACCATAAGCTTGTCTCCGAGGACAATGTTGAATCCATCAAGGTAGCCAATGCACCGATGGAAGACTCTATGCCTGCTCTAGATTAAATTCTCGATTGGGCGCTCGATTGAACGCTCGACTGGACCCTCGATTGGACCCTCGATTGGACCCTCGATTGGACCCTGAGGTCATCGCTAGTCGAGCTAATAGCTTGATGGTCCGCAAGGTATATGCGCCTTGACCAATAGGTAGTGGGAGTAATTCAAGCCCCTTCTACTTCCTCTTCCTCCAAGGACACCGCAATCTACTGATATGAGTGTCGGAGCCCACCTTGCCTTGCATTACTCTCCATTAGCATGTGTGAGTATTTCGACAGCCTGCCATAACAATGCTCAATGCATGCGGAGTAGCGCGAAGAATGCGGTATCAGGGTAATCTCGAATATAGGCCTATGTAAAGCTGTTTGCCTACTCACACCCAACTCTCTCTGTCCCAGGTCAGGGCAACTAAGAATCAGCTTTGGCCGATTATTGGGGCGGTTGAAGTGTAACGGGATAGTGGATCTTGAGAGGGAGGAATGGGATCTAGGATCAGAGATTAGAAGATGGAGTAGATGCAGATAGCTTGAATATATGGTGCTTTACTTTGAATGCACTGACCCCATTCGCTTCGCCACAATGTAAATTGGTGACCCTTGTATGTAATCTGCGATTTGAGGTGCCCAAGAAGAGTGCCAAGGGTGGTATTAAATATTTTATGTATACATGTAGTCTTTGCCATGTGTGTGTCTAACCAACTGAGGTCACAAAACTATTGATTTTTTGAAGTAGGTCCGCTTGTTTCTGCAAAGGTGAGCTTGTGAGGAAAGGCTAAATATATCTGCGAGGGTGGTAAGTCTCAATGGAAAGCAGCAACGGGAAATCCTATACTCAAAAACACTATCGTGTGTAGGATACTGTTGTTACGTATTCTGTATTTGACAGTGCCAGCTGGCTTTGGTTGGTTTATAGACGTTGTAGACTGAATTGTGGCTTGCTGCTATTAATTGAATTTTTCCAGATACGATTACCCTGAGCTGTTATGCTTGGCATTGGTCTACTATAGTAGCTATGTAAATATATTAATATACATATATAACTGTAATCGCGTAAGCTCAACCGAGGGCTTTATACAGCACACTCAGACCTTGGCTGTGTCCAGGTGGTATGGAAATTTCGATTCAGCATCCCCATGTGCATGCAGCGAGCAGTCCATCACATTTTATTGCCCCTTGCGAAGCCACTTTTCCATGCATCATGAACCATGCATGTATGTAGGAGAATACTGTCGAATTCCGGAACTACCCGTGGGGGTTACGGCAGTAGCTCGAGGGTATCCTATTCATTTGGGGCTAATATTGTACCTCGAGTATACATACTAATATAATTTACCTAGGTAAGTGCTAGAGTTGTTCTCTTTAATACTCCAGGGGTCAGCAGGATATGCAATATGGCTTTCACATCGCTTCTCATCAGTACCGTAATATTTCGAAATATTCACTAGCGTTGCACTGAGGAAAAGCAGTGAGAGAACAGCATGAGGGCTGAGACCTGATCTCCAACAGTAAGCCCCTTCACGCTGGTGCCAGACTGTTCTTAGGCTTAACTAAGGGATATGTGGTAGATTTTCGAGCAATCCTACCATCTGTGGTCACTACATAGCGGATATCAGCTCTTGCAGGCGCCTCTCACACTAGCGAATATTTACTACCTGAGAAGCAATAGACCTAACCAAATAGTGATACAGAGCTGAGGCAGGATGACTTTAGAGGATTGCAAATGAAACTCGGACTCTAGATCTTCGCAATCACCCACTTCTTCAGGGCCATGATAGCGATTGGGTAAAGTGTTTTTTGAACAAATGTTCCAAGAACCGTAGCCATGCACCATCTGAAGTAGATCTTAGGTACTCTATAGACGCACTTTCTTAGCCCCACACGGTTGAAATGATGTCACAGCTGGTACACTCTCCGGAAAATTCCGGAATTTATTTTGTGCCATGATTTTGGGCGACATGTGCTCGGATGCGGTTCAATAGATACTATCTAACAGCGGAGATGAGATCAATACCACTCTGGCTATATTTCCCGAATTGAAACTTTTCCTGCAGTCTATACAGTATTTGTGAGATATATTGGTTTAATTGGCTGACACCATGAACTATGTTTCTGTAGCTAGCAGGACTCGGGACTTGGGCTAGCAGGAATTATACTTCTTTCGAAACGAAAGCTCCAGGAATTTCAATTTGTACTAGTACTCAATCATCATCAGCCAAATTCACACTTCAACTATTTAAATATCGGTGATCACCTAGCTAATTCATTTCCCCACAGTTGGGGGGACTTTACTCAGAATTATGAGCCACACAACTAAGTTGGACTCCTCTACGTACTCATTGAACCCTCAGATCAATCCAGTAGGCAATGAAGAAGAAGGTCCTGGCTGCTGTATGAGAAATATATCCAATTGACAGAGATCTATTATAGTAATTGCGTTTATGGTCATCTGAGCGAAGTTTCAAAAGGCTTGAGGGAAAGGACTCTTATAGATGGGCTCTTGTGTATGCAAGTAGAGTATCTCACTGGGGAAACCGACCATCACCGGGTAACCGATCAATCGGGTTTTACGCATGTCTCAACCGTTTCTCAACCGTTTCTGGGCCAAATAGACTCAAATTTAGGAATATAAAATACATATATGATGCTTTCTTGAGCGAAGTAGACAGGAGCGCATGCGAGCTGCTACTGGTGCTATTTGAGGAAAACATATGGGTCGATAGAGGAGGTTTTTAGGGAAATATATTCGGAGAACAATATTTAGAAGGCTGTAGGTGGCTCAGATTCTTAAAATGGCTTGTCGACTATGTGAACAAAATGAGCGAGTTCATGTCCACGACGACCTTCTGGACCCCACACTCCCTTGAGATATTCAAAGAAGGCAGATCATTACAACGTGGACTTGTACCAAGGGTCATGGAACTTCAACGATTTTTCTGCCGCCACTTAAACCTCACCCGGTTGATGGTGTTGGAGATGATAGAGTCATCGTCAGTTCTGCCCACTGCACGAGAGCGACATGGTCCCTGTCTCCGAAAGCGGCTATATCAACGTCAAAGGAATGATATGGAGTATCAACGAGCTACTCTCTGGTACAAATTACCTCACGAGAGGCGAATTCTCTAGCGGAACCTTCGTCCATGCATTCCTTAACACATACGATTACCACCGCCAACATGCCCTAGTTTCCGGGAAGATCCTGGTGGCAATGACTCCCCCCGGGCAATGCTACTTGCAAGTTGAGAGGGATCCCAATCCTCCCGGGGGTGGTGCACCACGCTTGAGACCCGTGAGGCCAATCCCCCCTCCTCGTAACTATAATGAGCTCAATGGCTTGGAAGCGGAAGGTACTACCGGGTATCAATTCCTCCAATCTCGCGGGGTTATCATTATTGACAACCCGACATTGGGACTTGTGGTTTTGCCAGTCGGGATGGCGCAGGTGTCCTCGGTGAACACAAAACTTAGGTGCGGACAGCATATTAACAAGGGAGATGAGATCTCGTGGTTCGAGTTAGGAGGATCGGATATTATAATGCTGTTCCAAGAGAAGGCTAGGTTAGATTGACCGTGGATCCTCATGCAGATCCACCCCCACATATGACACAGGGACAGCAGGTTATTCAGGCAGATCTAGATTAATGGGGTACAAATCCAGGTAAGTTATCATGGTTACTCCTATCTTTGATTATTAATAGTCTTACCGGATGGACTGCAGTTGATGTTGGGGTAGTCTCATGCCTGAGGGGTATTAGGTACGGGAGCATGTTTGATATGATTTCCATGTGTGATTTTGCCTGATGTTCATTATGGCGATTTACCGGAGGTGTGTTCCGGCTGATCGGTATCTTTGTAACGAAATGAATGGATTGAGCATCTACCCGAAATTTCAACCATGATTGTGATCAAAGAGATGTGAAGGTTAATGTATCAACATGCGGTTGCCTCGCGATTAGGCAGACTGCGCGATCTGGCATATTAATATCGAAAATAGTTAATACAATTACAGATGATAATATAGAGTTCGAGTCTTGGTGGCTTATATAGCGGGACTCTAGATCTGCAGGAGCCTCCGGGCACTTGCGATTGTAGGGCAAAACTAGTTCACTTTCAGCCATACTCACTCGGTTGGCCTGGCACTCTGCAAAAATTGAGACAGACTTAATTTTGGTGACATCATTACCACTACCTACTCCAAGTTACTTAACTACATGTGATCTGGCCTATATTTCATCTCATCATATATTTATTTTAGTTTCTCTAAAACACTCAATTTTGCTTAATTTCACTGTGTTTAATTTTAATATTGCAAGTGTCCGGGCGTGAACATTCCTCACCGGACGAAATTCGTTTAATACCGTTACCCTGAACTTTCGCTCTTTGTAATCTTATGACTCCCTTTAAATGAAAATTTTGGAAAGCACTAGTAGTAAAGGTTGCCATGCACTTATACAGTTAGGTAACAGTACCCGGTTGAATAAAGAGGTTAAAATTGAGGGCGCTTGATCCGTCACAGATTTGGATTGGGCTCGGAAATTGTATGGACGGAGAGTACTTAGTACCTACCTAGGTAAGACGACACTCACAAAATTTGTGTTAGCTTCAAGTAGCCTCTTTATGTAGAGTATGAAACCTTTTGCTACCTGAATCGTCCTGAGGAAAGATAGACGAGTAATTGGCATTAAAGGTCGGGTTTACAAAATTGATGTTGCATTCGTCACACCGTAGTGCAACAGTTCTATGTAATATTGTATTTACACCGCCTGTGGGTTTGGTTTACACCCTAAAAGGCCTTTGGCAGGACTCATATCCCCCATAATAGGCCTCGTTAGTGTATTCCAATGGTTATACTTAATTCAGTGTATCTCTAAGGGTTACGCTTAAATTCTTCGAGGTTTACATTAAACAAAAACAGGTTTAGATAAGAGGGATATTATTAATAAGGTCAAGTATAGTAGGAAGTATGAAGAGTGTGGGTGGATGCACAAAGTTATAAAGAAGAAGAAGGTGCTTATCTCTAATCAGCTGCTTCAAGTCTTCCTTTCTTCGGTCCTCATCACGATGGGTGGGGCCCTGGACTGGACTTGACGCTGGACTGGGGGATGGACACTCAATCAAACAGACGCTGGAGCCAGACCCAAGTAGTAATTCTAGACGCAACTGCACAGCCGCCAAAGCCAACCCTAATACAAGCAGTTGCATATTACATAAAACAGTTTCCTCCCATAGCCATGGGAAAACCACCCACTACTTCGTTGACACTTGGGAAGGTGTATAAGCTCTAGGCGACAGGCCTACTCCCATCCGTTGACTTGGATCTGAACTGCACCTCAAGGGATCCGTGACGCTATTCAACTAAGCTACCGAGTATTTGAGCATCGAGTAAGTAGAGGTATAGGTATGTAGGGTAAGTAAACCCTACTAGCGATCGGGAGATACCTTTTGCTGAGAGTGTCAGAGTAAGAGGGATATAAGGCTACACTGGCTGGACTATATTTACGGATACCCATTTGCCTAGCTACATAACACTACAGATTGACACAGATTGACACTGGTACTCGGAAACCTGTAGCTTGGCAGGCGATGGTCAGGGCGTGGCCGCGTGTTCCTCTGCCCTTTCCTTTCAATGTATATGTAGCGTAATAAATCACACATTCTCGAGTTCACAAGATAGACCTACGGAAAGCACAGGGGCCAGTCACCAGTCACCGGACACTACGGCCACCTCACCCGCTGGCGACTCGGATCGCGGAGAGGAGTTGATCGCCGAGCCGAGAAGATTCGGTCCGACACCAAGTTAATAGCATCCCAGCAACCCCCTCGGCAAGCTGGCACCACGGCCGACACAGCCACAGCACCACCAGAGGGTAATAGCTCTGGAGCAATACAAGGCTATGAATAAACCCACCGCAACACCACTTGACCTTGCGCAAACGCCCTGACGATCGTCCGGGAAGATCCTAAGACAGAAACAGGTTATCCGGTACTTATATGGGCGAGGGCGACGCGCGACTCACTCTGGGACTGAGAATACTATGGGTTGGACCTGATCAGAGGATTCTGGAGTATATAATTCGTTTTGGGTACTATTCCGGGAAACCCAATGCTGTGTGCGACCACAAATGCCAGGACCGAGACAACAATATGCGGAGGCAGCAATTCAGGCAGCACGCGGAGGCAGCAACAAAAGAAGACAAAAGCACGCCTTCGAGGTCTTAAATACCATCCGAAACAACCTTCCACATATGCTCTGAAGGTCCTCCATCACATTCAACACCACCAACACCGATACCCCGGGAAATCCTCCAATCCCCTCTCCAACACGCTCAAAAAGCGCGACAGCACCTTTTCCGTATGGTTCTACCTGAATGCAGGGTCTATTTCGCTCTCGCTATGTAGGAGTGCAGTTTAACTTGTACGTACTTGAATCCACCTGGAATCCTAGGTGGCTCCTCATGGTCCCGCTCTCATGGTCCCCCGACCAGGACCCCAAATGAGGAATGAGTTTTAAAAAGGAAAAAGGGAAGCTGACACGGGTACCACGACCAGCAGTCGCGCTGATTTCGAGATATCAACACGTCGGTGGTCGGACTATCGGGGATGAACCAGCTGGACTTCGGAGGACCTACGCCAATCAGCGAGGAGGGAGCCAGATGTGTGTAAAACTGGGTGGAAAACCTCCCCGGCATACACCCAATACCAGATACCCCAACCACGATGGTGGCTACTGGGTCCGATCCCCACAACTGGTAGTCGGCCTCAAGAGAGCTTTATGGACCCGCTGTCTAGAGTTCTTCAGGAAGTGGGTTACAGAATGCGAATTCAGGTCAATCCCTCCACCACTACAACAAGCACTCAAACTCACTATTCAGACTATTCCACCACCAGCATTCGAAACGACAACTAGATCTAGAGATGCCAGCACCGTGACCGTGACTGATTCACCTCCCGTCCGCACATTTATGGAGCAGCAACACAAGCCAAGCCAACGCCACCACGAAAATCATCAACGCTATACTACCCGCATCATCGAAGGGGATGGGTAATCGTCACTGAAGCCACCGCAACCAAAACTAGCGCGGAATGGGGGAAGCAGGCCCTACCACCGGAACGGTGCCCTTGCGGAGGAAGAGTGGGAGAGGGGATTTTGGGGAGTATCAGACCTGCAACGCAGTTAGGAGCGTAGCACCTCCACCATCACTATCACCAGCAACCCCACCACCAAGAGCAATACCCCCTCTACCAGAGGCTCGCACGCTCGTCATGCATGCGTCCCCCTAAGGGGAGGTATGAGGAGGTTGATTGAAGGACAACCGCGTTAACCAGAGAATAAAACGTTGGGGGGATAAGGTGGCTGCCGAGGAAAGACCGAATGGTAAAGGTAGCACCCTCCTGGTCATCTAATTGCGCGATGTGAGGAGGCTGGACGATTGCGAATGGATAGGAGGCTGTTCCGCACCACATCCGCCCTGTCCGGGAGAGAGTAGCCTTGAAGTTGTAAGAGGTTCTTTTTTGGGGGGTTAACCCAGTACTCCTATTTAATCTTTCTAGTCTATGACGAGAGACCGCATCCCGGATCCATGTGGGTCCGCGATTATCCAACCCCCGGGCCGTTCCCTGCCCCACCCCCGCATACATTCTCCGAGAATTATAAAAATTAAGACGAAAAGATATCCGCCACCGCTATGCACAAGTCTTGGTCCCGTTGTGCCTCCTCCTAGCTTCCCCTTTTTTCCGTCTCTGACTTTTCTGCATTGGAGTAGGTGTTCCGATTTCTGCATTATCCCACACGCGCGCCTCGGGCCTTCTACTCTTCCAATATTGTGTGTCCACCATCTTTGCGGGCTACGATCCGTGACGATATACGTGAGCCCGATGGTCAGATTCTTTCACCTGTCTGCTCCATTGGGTACCGGCCCTTAGGGCTTGTCTGATGCTAGTAGCGATTTCAGGCTTGTGCATTATCTTTCCTACTGTGACCGCCTCCTTGGCTCGGTAGTCTGCCGCTTCATTCCAATTGCGTATACCCCACTGTGGCCTTTCACCTAATCAGCGTGCGAGCGCTCTCGTTCATCAGTGTCTTCAGCGGCTTCAGCGGCTTCAGCTGTTCTTCCAACCATGGCTGGGGTTTCTCCTGTGCCAGCCGCTGAATCCTAGCTATCACTCCCTGGCTGTCTAGGGCTACCATGTTGTGTCCCGCTTTCTACCCTATTATCCCCCCCGAAACTCTGCGTCTGTAATCGTGGCGTATCTTTCCGGGCAGACCGCTTCTTTTGTTCGTTGTCCCGGCTGCTATCCCGTCTATTCTGCTTGCATCTGAAAATTCCTGTACCTGATCTAGGGCTAGTGGGTCTACTGACACTTTCTCTGTGTATTCCATGCTCTCCGATATCCACTTCAGGTCCACAATCATGGAACTCCCTCAAGACTGGTCGGAGGTGTGGAGTGTCTCTAGCGTAGAGCGACGCCCCATCTCAAAGCGTTTGTTTCCCATCACCGTCTCCAATTCTTCTATCCCGCTGATTTCCGCTACCCTTGCTTTGCTGTTTCTATTTCATGCTCCAATCACCCACCGTGGTATCTCCGCTACCATCCTAACTTGCTCCTCGGAGGGTTTTGGGTACGATAATACCGGTAGGATCTGGAACTGCGACCTGCCGCTTGCTCTTGGGGGAGCCTGCAAAGGCGCTTGATTTGCTCCCATATCGACCTCGCCTTGCCTTGCTTGTTCGATATTTCTGGTGTCGCTTCTCTGGTGCCATATCCACCCCCCAGATGTACCCCGTTCTGCTAGTCCTTTATGCGGTCCCATTGTAGACCATACTCATCCGCTGCCTGTGTGAGGCACCCATACTCGCACGGGTTTCTTTTTGTGTGGATTTCCACTTGCGCACGGCTATTAATTGCCCTTCAGGGGTGGAAATCATTGGGATGGTTATTTGTTTGTCTACCTGAACGTTCTCGGTTTTGACACTTGCGCCTCTGGTGATGAATCTTGTGCAGCGTTTGGTCCACCTGTGTGGGGGTCATGTTTTGTTGGGGGATAGGTATTGGGATTGTTCATCTGCGTGATTTTGTATCGTTATGCAGTTTTTTCTTGTGAGAGGTATCTGGTCTTGTATGTAGTTATGGGGCTGGGGGCTGTCCTGGGAGATGCGCTGCCTGGTCATAAGCTAGATAGTCTGAATACGGGTAATAGTTTATCAATAAAAATAAGAAATAAAAAATAAAGTAACATATACCTTGGAGATCTAGAAATGAAGAATTTTCGGGATTTCAGAAAGGAATAATTGTGGTTATGAATATTTCTGGTACCTCTAATAGAAAGATTGCACATTGGCTTGAGGTTGATAGAAATGAAACAACAGTGTGATCTATTCATGAACAGAACTGTGTTCGCGAACAGACTGACTGGTCTAGTATCGTAGAAACTTTCGGACAAGACTGCAGTCTTATTTATGGTATGGCAGTTTTGCCCAAATCTATCTCAGCGTCTTATTCACGGTTACTTTTCTTAAACTTTCTTAATTATAGGTGCTTCTTATGCATAGGATATTGGGTATTAGTCTGGTGCGGAAATGTTGTCGACCGGCGAATTAAGGGCCCTTGTCTGTACTGAGACATTTCTAGCACTAATACTAATCCTACATGGACAAGGATCAGCTCCGTCTGCAACCATATACTCCACCTCTTCATCAGAATCCAACGTATCTTCCATCTGTCATGGCCCAACTGTTATATCTGGTAAGCCACGTACATAGGGCTTTGCATCTTCAGTCCCATCAGGTCATATTCGGATGTCGGCTTGCATGTCTCACAAGTATGTAGTATTAGTATTAGTGCTAGAAATGTCGCAGTTCAGATAAGGGTCCTTAATTCCCAGTTTTCCCGGTAGAACATTCTATGCCAGCACTTCCTTCCCCATAGCAAGTCCATCCCGAGCTTGGTCAGTGCCTTATTGGAGATTACTTATACCTAATTAGTTTATTGTCCGAGAGTTTCTACGGTATGTTCACATGCAAGGCTTAAACTCGACTCATTTGAATAGTGCCATGGACTGGTAAGATATTGTAAGACAACCTACCATAGACATGCATTAGTGTCTTTCTCGGCAGACTAACAATATATTGAATGATCATATAAAATTCCAACAGCTAAATACAGTGTGAACAAAATGATTTTTGACATTGTAAACATTTGAATAACGTTTTTTTTCTTACAAATGCAGCATCGCCTTTGTAGCTGCATCTCTCTGTTGATATATACCAATATATGTGCATGTACATGTATTGGTTTTGGTATCAAGGCTGGGATCTGTGGTTTCGCTTCATCCAGCAATTGCTCTTGTGTAGCTTGACGACGTTCAAAATTATCCCTTTTGATGTTATCGACAACAGTTAGTCTGCCGAGAAAAACACTAATGCATGTCTAGGTTGTCTTACAATGTCTTACCAGTCCATGGGATACCGGATTCCTCTTCCAGCCCAAGTTCGTCGTACCACAATCTCGAACTAAAATGATATCGTATATGTAGAATCCAGTAAAAATCTCACAGACTACCTCGCACGATTTGAACCCGCTCCCACAAAGAGTCACCACAATAGGTTCTAGTGGTGCTCTGGTAGTATTTGGTCGGTTTTTCAATCAGTTTGACAGTGTTGGACTACCTAAATTTATATTAGTGAAAATATTGTACACTTCATCTCTTGAGATTCCATAGTATTAGTAAATGATAACAGCATAGGTTTTACTCTTACTAGCGGATAATTAGAATAGATGAGCGTCAATAACAGTATCAATGACATTTTGATCCAAGGCTACTGTATTTGTTCACGAGAAACACCAGTTTGAATCTGTGCTAGCAATCTACTGTATTATCTGTTTTATATTCATTTAATGCAACCTAGTTAGCGTTTCGTTGCGCAGCCGAATGCCGAAGGTTTTTTAAACTCCAGAACTGAGGTGGCCTGGGGTCCATCCACGAGCAGGCCGCGAGACAGGGCTGGAACAGCAGAATTCGGCCTAGTTAGATCATGTCTGACATCTATTTACATGCATGTGGATCTACTAGTCAGCGTTGAATATTTGTTAGGGGTACGTAATAACCTTTGCCGTGGTACTATACACAATACTGCTTAAGCATCATTCCATGCCAACCAGATATAACCTCCACCCCGAATTTAACTTACTCAGACATCTATCTTGAACTCCCAACCAATCCGATAGGTAGGTATTCAACCCTTTAGCGAGCAAAGCGCACATACTGATAGTCACTAGTAACTAAAATATATTATATATATTCTTAGAATTGATTCAAACACCCCACACGCAGCATCTGACCTGTGGTGACGTACACGGGCTCGAGAGACTGCACTGGCAAGATGAGTGCAATAGATTTGATCCAAGCTGCATATAATGGCAACATACAAGCAGTATTGCAGTTACTGGATGACAAAAAAGTAAACGTCAATAGCACAGGTGGCATATATGGGTCTGCGTTAGGTGGAGCTGCATTAGGGGGACGTAATGAAATTATATCATTACTGCTGGATCGAGGAGCAGATGTCAACATTACAGGTGGCAGCTGTGGGTCCGCATTAGGTGCAGCTGCATGGTTGGGATGTAGGGAAATTGTATCATTACTACTGGATCGGGGAGCGGATGTCAACAGCACAGGTGGCAACTATGGGTCTGCATTAGGTGTAGCTGCACTTCGAGGAATGACGGACATTGTATCTCTACTGCTAGATCGAGGAGCAGATCTCAACATCAGAGGTGGCGACTATGGGTCGGTATTAGGTACAGCTGCAGCTATATTTACTGGAGAGGACAACATAGTATCAATATTGCTGAACCGAGGTGCAAATGTCAACATCGTAGGTGGCAAATATGGCACTGCATTAGTTGCTGCTGCATATCATGGATCCTATAATATTGCTCATAGCCCGAAGAGCAGATGTCAACGCTACCAGTGGTACCAGTCAGTATGGAACTGCATTGACTGCGGCTGCATTGCAGGGCAAAACCGAAGTTGTCTCGCTACTACTGGAGTCTGGAGCAAATACCAACATTATCAGTGGATACTACCATACTTCACCGGGATGCGGACCATCACCGGGAAGTGGATCAAAAACGGTGATTATGCAGTTTTGACGATTTCTAATCCAATATCCAACCAAATTGGCTCAGATTTTGGGAATATTTTGTAGG
>Ga0307511_10003142_pt1 | contig 17022 bp, 9 predicted proteins | sample 13_EM_MG_FD_200266 | JGI IMG/M metagenome (GOLD analysis project Ga0307511, IMG submission 200266) | Populus trichocarpa ectomycorrhiza microbial communities from riparian zone in the Pacific Northwest, United States - 13_EM | ecosystem: Host-associated > Plants > Roots > Unclassified | place... | reverse complement strand
TCGGCACTATTTCAATTAGCAAATTAGCTCAGGATAGGAGAACATTAACCATCGCAACTACACAATCCACATCACCCCCAAGCGACCCGACCGGTATCACGACCACCGCCCCCACCGCCGCCGGCATTCATGTCACCCGCCCCATCATTCTTGCCTTTACTCCCACATCCACCCACCATCTTCCTACACCAGCCTCTCCCACCGCAAACTCAACCCACCATTCTGCAGATATTCTCGCAACTCTGATCTCACAATACCTGATCCAGGATGCCACCTCCGCTCACACACTCCACCGCCTCCGCCGAGCAATCGCGAAACGGAGAAAAGGTGCACGATGGTGGGCAGGCTGGTGCGACGAAGATATGTGGCTGCTATTCGATGAGATGCTTGCCGCTCGTGAGGAGCGTTCGGTGCTTATTATTATTGATGACGACTTCCAATATCACCGGAAGCAACACCCCACAGGGCGACCCTTGAATTGGGTCCTCCAGCGGCTAGTAGATCGTGTCGCGAGTGGTGGCGCAGAGGGGAATGGGTTAGTGAAGTTACTCGTCACAACAAGAACCCACGACGAAATCATTGCCTACCCGAATTGCAAGGCCACGGGATATTCGTACCACGCAATAACGATGAACTTGGACCCCGTGCTGCATACTAGATGCCCTCAGCTTCTTGCCCGAAATAAGATAAATGAATCGTGGATGCAGAAATTGACTGGACGCTTTGGGAATTCGAAAACATGGGACAGTACAATCGAGCAGGTCATGAAGAAACTATTTGTCTGCAAGGGAGCTACGTGGCTGGATCTGCAGCTGGTGATGACACTGGCTACGGATTGCATCCCAAAATTCGCGGAGTGGTTAGAGCATAAGCAGAAAGGGGGTGGGGTTGACGAGGAAGATATCGATTTTGGTGGCTGGGCGGCGAGGAAGAAGTTATATCAGCTACATTACGACGCCCTCATAAATACCCTCTCTGGCAAATGCCCACTGCGACGCTGGACGGCGCTGGCGCTGGGGTGGTTGCTGTATACGCCAACCCCGATCCGCGTGGGTGCGCTAGCAATGGCAATTGCCCTTGGGGATCAGCCGCTGGCTTTTGAGGAGAAAATAATGCTAGAGGAGGGGGGTAATAACGAAGGAAAGACCGAGGAGGAGGCACAGAGGCACAAGGAGAGAAAGAAATTAAGTGTTTCGGAGGAGCACCCCGACTTCCCTGAAATTTTCTCCTTCCTACATACTGTGCTTGGAGAATCGCAATTAGTGCACATAGTCCCTGCGAAGGGAGATCTCAACTCTGGGACGGCAGAATATACACATACCAACGGGGGATTCGTGGGTTTGAGGCATGGAGAGGTTAGGAGGTTCTTATTGGGCTTGCACAATCAAGAGGGAGAAAGGGGAAGGAACAACGATGGTGAAGAGGCAGTCCCCCTTTTTGCTGATGAGGCTGCTTGGAGCGAGTTTATGGCTTTAACGTGTTTTAAGGTAATGTTTATGCCTGGGGCGGAGTCGGTGAAATTTCCGGGAGAGGGAGTGGAAAATGGGGATGGATTGGAGATTGAACCAGTGTTAGACCTATACCAGGAGGACGGTTTCTACAAGTTTCCCGGGACGGATGAGTGGGGAGAGAAGGTTTTGGGGGAAAGTGGACAGGGGGAGCAGAGCAAGGAGGAAATGGAAGTGGCAGAGGAACAAGAGGGGATCAAGGCGGAGGAAGGAGGGGCTAATGAAGAACAGGACAAAGAGGAAGAAGAGAACGCAATGGTGGAAACAGAGGCGGAAGAGGAGATAATGATAATTGATGACGGCGATGATGGGGAAGGGGAAGGAAAAATAGTGGAGAATATACCAGAGGCTGCGAGTCTTGTTACGGAAGAGAATACATCTGCAACTACCCCCGATATGCCTCCTAAGGTTCATGCAGCTGCGGATGGAGCAGAGCCCAGTGAAGACGTACCTGTGGCAGAAATTACACCACCGGCTGTCGAAACTCACCCCGGAACTCGTGGGCTCCTCATTTATGCCATTCTCAATTGGCCTATCCACGCTCAAGCATATTATGCCCTAACCCATCCAACCAGAAGTGAAGATAAAACTCCACTTCCCAAAACTCACCTCACCACAACGATCACCATCTTCATGACAAACGGCTCGGAGGACCTCTCATGGTGGCGTGGCCACTTCTCCTTCCTCAGCCGCACATCCACGTCTACCACAATTTTCACACTCTCTTCCGAGAGAGCAGAGGGCACTCAAAATCCAGATCATGGCCATGGAGGCTGCAAGCGAAAATGGCCATGTGGAATGCTTCAAGTACTTGTTTCACCTGCATAGTGAATTCGAGTTCCCTATAACATACTTCTTGGTATCGGCTGCGCGGGCAGTTCGGAGTGGCGCCCTTGGGGTCATTCGGGAGTTGCTAACAGGAAGCTGTGGGGAGAGGGTGAAGACCTTGTTATGCAATGCGAAGGAGAGGTATTGGGGGTATTCGTGGCTGGTGAAATTTTCAGCGCAAACAGGGCAGACGGAGATTATGGATTTCTTGCTAGATGAAATGCCTGACACTATGTATGGAAGTTGTCAGTTCGTGGCATTGGAGAAGCCGAAGCTCACTGAGGAGGGGGTGGAGGCAAAGGGCTCGAAAGACGGGAAGGGCGAAGACATGGAAGTGGGGATGGATGATGGCGCTCACCAAAATGACTCTGAAGGGGGGGGGGGTGTAGGTGAAGGTGGTGGGGCGGAGAAGGCGGAGGAGGATATCGATCCAGACGGCTCCCCACTGCATTATGCTTGTAGTTCTGGCTTCATGACCAATGCTGATCATCTCCTACGACGCAACGCTCCCAACTTTCCGCCCATCGACCCTTCCAAAGCTGACCTAAATGGATTTACACCACTCCACCACGCCGTACGCAAGGGTCACATGAGCATCACTAAGATTCTGTTGGCACACCCAGCGGTAGATGTTAATACTTCCGGTTGGGCTATCAAGCCCCTACATCTTGCCGCAGAAAAAGGCTACCACTCTATCGTCGAAGAGCTTCTCCGGAACAACGCAAACCCGGACACTCCCGACTCCGAAAACCGCAGCCCCCTGCACAGGGCGTGTGTCGACGGCCATGTGCGTGTCGTGCAACTGCTATTGATGCAGGGCGTGGACGCTAACCTGGATGACAAGGACGGTTTCACCCCCCTACATCTTGGGGCGAACCGTGGTAACGCAGAGATTGTAGAGCTACTCATTCACAACGGTGCGGACCCAGACGCAACAGTCACAGACACAGGAAACACCCCATTACATTATGCCGCAACAAAAGGCTTCCTAGATATCACTCGGAAATTGCTGGAGGCTGGCAGTGCAGTAGATCCTAAGCTCAAGGATTTCGAATACACCCCACTCCACCTCGCTGCATACTACGAGAACGCCGATGTTTGTCGCCTTCTGCTGGAATACGGTGCGGATGCCACACTCATCACGAAACCTCACCCTGATCTCTTTTGGCGGGCAAAAAGCTGGAATGTGCTGCAACTCTGCTGGGGTAATCTCAACCTTACGAGGATGTTTATGGCAGCCGGTGTGGATATTAATTATCTTGACGAGGAGAACAACTCGCCCCTTGTTACGTGCATGATTGCCGAGAAATATGATTCCATGAATCTGCTGATTGATGCGGGTGCAGATGTCAACAATTGTGGGAAGAAGTCGGCTATGGGTCAGCCATTGTACATTGCTGTCCAGGCCAATCGGCTTGACACGGTGAAGCGCATGCTAGACCTTGGTGCAGATGTAAATATGGTCAGCGCAGGGGATAACTGGACACCACTGTACAAGGCTACTCATGAGAAGTCCTTGGAGATCGTGAGCCTGCTCTGTGAGCGCGGGGCGGATGTGGAGAAGACAGAGTGCGGCGATTGGAGACCACTGAATTTAGCGGCTTATGGCGGTGTAAATGACCTTGTGGGGCTCCTTCTACATTACAAAGCAGATCCCAACGCCGTGACTGAAGACGACTCTGCACTGACGCCGCTCTACCACGCTGCTCTGGGGGGGCATACTGAGGTGGTTCGCACCCTACTGGAGAATGGGGCAAAGACAAGCCTGCCGAACCGGGAGGGGCACTACGAGTACACCGCGCTTACGGCGGCCGCACAAGGCGGTTACATCGAAGGTATCAAGCTGCTGCAACAAAAAGGTGTCAATGTGGACCAAATCTCCGGTGGAGAGGATGGTTTCACCGCGCTCTATATGGCGTGCGCTAACAATCACCCTGACTGCGCGAAGCTGCTGCTAGAAGAGGGCAAAGCGGCCCCAGATATTTTTACTGTCAGGCAGGGTTGGACGGCATTGCATGCCGCTTCGATGGGGGGTTACACGGAGTGTGTTCGATTGCTTTTGGAACGCGGAGGCGTCAATGTCAATAACTTGACAAAGGACGGCAAGAGCACGGCCATTTGGCTAGCTGCCAACAGTGGGCACATCGATGTTGTAAAGCTTCTCCTCGCACATGGTGCCGACCCATGCATTATTTCCAACGATGGTAAATCCTCACCGCTCTATGCCGCCGCCAGCCAAGGAAACAGTGAGATTGTCCAGACCTTGTTAGACCACGAAGGAGTAATAGACGACATCAATGCGCTACACGATGATGCGGAGGATAGAACGGCCCTCCAAGCTGCTTGTGACAAAGGGTACACTGAAGTTGTCAGAAAACTCCTCGACCATGGAGCAGATCCAACTAAACGGCTTGATCCACCAACCACCGAAATCAGAGACTGTCTCAACGCCGCTGCCTTGGAAGGGCACACCGAGATTGTCAAGATGCTATTGGCCCACGAGGCACAGCTCAAACAAATCAACGCTCTTTCCGGCCCAAACAAGAGCACCGCGGTGATGGCCGCCACGTCATTTCTCGAAATCGTTAACCTTCTCTTGGATAACGGCGCCGACCCGACCATCCCCAACAAGGACAATTTGACCATGCTTCACATCTGTGTCACGGATAAACACATTGAAACCCTGAAGAAACTCATATCACTGAAAGTGCCACTGGACGTTGTGACCGACGCAGGCGACACGGTCGTCTACAACGCTTGTCAGGAGGGACAAGAAGGTATTGAATTCCTAAAGTTGTTGTTGCCCGCAGGGGCAAGCCCACTTGCAGCCCCGCACCCGAATCACAGCTGGTCGCCGCTACAATATGCCGCATACTTTGGGGAGATGGATATCGCACGTCTCCTCCTCAAGCAACCGACCGTTGTGGCCGACATTAACTACAGATCAGAGCCTGGGTCAAATACCACAGCATTGCACCAGGCGGCCATGGGTGGCAACGAGGATATGATGAGGCTACTTATTGGACATGGTGCCAGTGTGGATACGCAGAGCACTGAGCCTTGGACCCCCCTGACGAGTGTCGCATCTGATGGGCACACGGGTTGTGCCAAACTGCTTCTAGAGCACGGTGCCGATGTCCATGGCCTTACCACTAAAACTCCTACCGACAGCCCACTCTTCCAATCGATACGGAGTACCGACACCCCACTCTACCAGGCGGCAAACGAGGGCCACTTGGAAACCTGCAAGCTATTACTCGCGCATGGTGCAGACGTCAACGGCATGACTAGGCCTATGGAGTCTAGCCCGGGCATGCCGACTCCGCTATACGGTGCCACATCCAACGGGCACACAGAGGTCTGCAAACTCCTGCTTGAACACGGAGCTAGTGTGGACATCCCAGGTTCGGAAGAGCGCGCGTTCACACCGCTACTACGTGCGGCCCAGGAAGGTTATGTAAGCATCGCCAGAATCCTCATCGAGCACGGTGCCGAGGTGAACGGTGGTGAGTGCACTGAGGGGACACCTCTGATGTTTGCCGCGGGGCGAGGTCTGTACGATTTGTGCATACTGTTGTTGGACCGCGGCGCAGACGTGAACCGCAAGTCCACTTCCTCTACAGCGCTTATGGAGGCCGCAGGGTTCGGCTCGAAGGAAGTGTGTACGCTTCTGCTTGAGCGTGGTGCCGATGTTACTGGTTTGACTGATCCTTCCCTTCAAGTTCAATGCCCACTGACCCGAGCGGCGGCTGGGGGCCACTTGGAGATATGCAAGCTTCTCCTTGAGCACGGTGCTAGCGCCAATGTAAATGGCAAGGTGACTGGCCCTGATGACCCCTTTGATCTAACTACACCCCTCTCTGCAGCTGCGGGTATTGGGCATGTGGAAATATGTAAACTTCTTCTAGGCCATGAGGCCAACGTCAACCTGATAAGTTCAAGCCACCAAGCTCCTCTCTATCATGCAGCTTACGGGGGCCACCTTGAGTGCGTCCAGTTATTGCTCGAGCACGGTGCAGACCCCGATGGTTGTGTAGCCGGTCCCAAGAGCCCCAATAGTGAGCATGTGTTGTTCACCCCTCTTTATAAAGCCGTTCAGAGTGGGAGTGTGGAGACGTGCAAACTCTTATTGAAGCACGGAGCCAACCCTAACTTCTATACATCCGATCACTGGACTCCCCTCACCGCCGCCTCTTACTACGGAAACTTGGAGTGCGTGAAGGCACTACTAGAGCACGGCGCCCATGTGGATGCCAACGCTAGCAGTCCATGCGATCAGGACGGAAAAACACAGTCTACATCTACACCACTGTATTGGGCCGCGGTTAATGGGAACTCAGAAATTACCGAATTATTACTCAAAAACAATGCAGATACAACCATATGCGATAAGGACGATCTCGGGCCACTTCATATGGCCTGCAAGTTGGGTTATGTTGACGTCGTTCGTAGCCTCCTCGCGCACCCCGGTATCGATCCAAATATCGGTAATATCGATTGTCCACCCGAAAACCGCCCTAAAGGGCGAGCGGGCCTTACCCCATTATATCTAGCCACCAGCCATAATAATCCTGAATGTATCAAGGCACTTCTTGAGGCGGGTGTCGACCCAAATTCGGGTATAACTTACTTCGGGTGGAACCCTCTGGTGGAGGCGAGTAATCAGGGGGGTGATGAATGTCTACGGTTGTTGATCGAGGGAGGCGGAAATGTCAATTACATGGCCAAAGGCGGACTTAGTTTACTCGTTCATGCATCAAAGGCGGGGCATCTTTCGACCGTCGAATATCTTCTAGAAAAAGGTGCGGAGATTGACAGTTCGGACCCGAGAGCCGTCCCATTCCTAGCAGCAACGTCCGGACAGCACACCGATATTATGAGGTTACTCAAAGATAAAGGGGCAAATATCAAGGCTAAGGATAGCGGGTTTCTTAACCGTAGTGCATTATTCTTCGCTGTCCACGCCCCTACGCTTGACGCCCTAAATGAAGGTCTGCTAGGGGAAGATATGTGGGATGGTGTGAATGTTAAGGATGCGAGGGGGCGAACTCCACTGTTTTATGCTGCTGCAGCAGGGTCGATGGATGCCGTGAAGCTACTTCTGGAGCATGGAGCGGATAAGACAGTAAAGGACAAAACTGGTAGGGGGGTGCTAGAGGTTGCATTTACTGCCGGCGATAAATTGAGGGAATTATTAGGCGCTGATGAAGGGCTCCCAGTGGATGAGGAGGCGTGGAAGAGCGTCAAGGAGTGCCCCGGATATGGCGTTAGAATAAACACGTTTGGTACAAAGGAATGCGACGTATGTAGGACGACGTTTACGGTGGGCTATATCTGGCGTAAGTCACCCACCAAACTCCCCTCATTTTTAGTGGACTAGACTGATTATATGGCTTGTTTTTATTACCAGATTGTTGCGAATGCGGCGATGACTCATATGATCTTTGCACCCCGTGCTTTGTCAATGACGACAAGAAATGTGAGGGGAGGGAAGATCACAAGAAAGGCTGGGTGCTGTATTATGGGGATTATGGATTGTTTAGTGTGAGGGCGTATTCGGCGGAGTGGATGGATCAGGGGAAGTTGGGGCCGCTGGGGGAAGTTGATCCGTTGGCTATAAAGGGGATTGAGAAGATGAGACCGATTTTAGAGGAAGTGAGGAGGGTGAAAGCCGAGGAAGAAGCAAAGCAGACGAAGGAAAAAGAAGAGGAGGATATGAAGAAAAAGGAGACAGAAGAGGAAGCGGAGAAAGAGAAAGTGGAGGGGAAGCAGGTAATTGCGGCAGTAGTGGACAAGGTCAATGATGAGGGTGCGGAAATAGATGAGCTAGAGGCTAAGAAAATGGAGGAAGTCAAGAGCACAGATGTCGAAGGTGAAGAGATTCAAATGGAAGAGGAAGGGGAGGGGGAGGAGGGGGAGGAGATTGTGATGGAAGACAATGATGATTAAGCGCTTCTTTTTTTTTTTTGGATGATTATATTTGCAATTCCCTTTTCGGTCGATTTGATATATGTGGTGGAAATGGTTAATTGGATTATTGCTCAGAGTTTGGACGGAATACATTTCAGGCTTTTTGGTGTTCAGTTAGTGCTTGGTGTGTTCGACGTAGCACGAACGATCGGAACTAGATACCTCAGAGGGTTCGTTTCCCCCTAGCCACAGTTGCAAAACAGACCCGTGATGTACTTTGTCCATTAGATCACGACTGAATAGGTCATATCCCATGAGATGAGTGAAGTGAGTCCCTTGAAATTCAGTATATACATCGACACTACACCCATATCATCCCACTAACAGCCCAAGTCCGAAATATACCCACCAATGATATACATGTGATTTTGCCCTATAGGTGAAATAGGGTAGGATTAACAATACAGATGATATAGACTGGAAATGAAACTTCCCAAAAAAACAGCCAACCACCTAGTTTGATCCGATCCCTATTAGCAGAGAAGAACGAAGTAGAGAAATAAGGGAAACCAAAAGTCTATCCTGCTATCCTGACTTGACCGACCGTAACCTAACCTAACCTAACCTGTAACCGTAAGATGCGAGAGAAAAGGGAAATAGGAATAAGGAAAAGAACGAGACAGTGAAAGGAAAAAGGTACAAAGCACAAGAGAATCATAGAACGAGAGTGTGAAGAAACAAAGGATTTTAGACAACAAGAGAAATATTTGTCAACACTGTGAACACCTGGGATGAAAGCCGCCGAAGGATAGGAAATGAGGATTGGAACAAAATGAAAAAAATTAACGCCGGGAATGTTGTGAATTTCTTGATATGGGTATCCGAGGTTTCTGTGTGCCCCACTACTTCCCGAACCCGAACAACCTCACCATTGAGCGCTTCATCCCGAGAGGCTTCGCCTTTCCCAAACTCCCACCCGAATTCCCACTGACATCCGAGCACGACGTATGTGCTACAGATAACCGATCTCCGCTATTAGGCTCCTCGCCCTCCAAAATACCCTCGTCCCACGGCGAGCAATCCCCCGGCGTTCTCACCACCGCACTCCCCGATGAAGATCCTGAGCTCGATGAAGTGGCAGATGTGCGCTGTGTTGCGGAAGTAGGCCACAACTCCAGCTCCGCGACCATTCCCAGCTGGGAGATTGGGGAGTCGCATGTTGGCTCGCAATGCAAACCGCCTTCGCCACCTGTGCTCGTGCTGCCGCGAGTAACCGATGGGCGGTCACCGAGTATAAACTCGGCCTCGAGCGTCTTATACAGTGCATGACTGACCTGGTAGGGATGGGGGCGGTCGCTGGGGTCCCGAGCTAACATTGACCGGATGAGTCGCAAAACCCGCAAGACGGTCAGATCCTGCTTGCGGTCAGCCTCCTGCTCAAGTTCGTCTATCCAAATTTCCACTTGAGACAAATTGGCATGGAAGCTTTGATCTGGGGTCGCCGATTGTCTTGGCCGACGTTGTTTCTTGCTCCGGTGAGCAATGAAAGCGGAGGACCGCTTCTTGAGTAAGAAGGTCGCAATGTCGAGGAAGATGCAGCCGAGAGAAAAGACATCAGATTTGGAGGGGTTGTTGGATGTGGCGACCCATTGAGAAAGTCCGACATGGAAGCCGCCGGAGGTACCGGTGCTATGGCTCTGGACAGGGCTGATCGGTGCGCCAGTGTCGCCTCCCGACCCTGGTCCTGTGTAGGCAGCAACTGAGGGTGCTGTGCTTCCCGTGCTGCTGGCATTGGATGATGAATTTTTCCGATATGCACGTCCTGAGAAGGTGGTGCCCGTAGGAGATGAACCCCCCAAGGATGTCATCGCACGCTGCCACAGCTCTGGTGCTGCATATTCATACGCCTCCACATCGTGGTTTAGTGACTTGCTGGCTGGGTCGAGTTTTTTGAAATTACCAATGTCAGCGAAGAGGATGTTGTTGTTTGTTTGGTCGATGACGATGGATCGTGGGCGGATATCTCGATGGGCGACTCCCTTCCCGTAGATGCATGTCAGAGCATCCGCAAGGCAGTGTAGCCATTCGAGGAGCACCTTCCGCCGTCTGTCCTTAGGCATCGATTTGAAACTGTATGGAGTGTACTTAATGAATTGGCTAAGATTGAGCTCGCAGGCGGGGCTGAGCAAGATGTACCCATCTTCTTGGTGTGTGTATGAGGCGTGAATTTTAACAATGTGTTTGTGCAGCACTGCCTTTGAAGCAGCGATTTCCTCCAAAAATGTCTCTCGCTGAATTGTCTTCCCATCGTCGCCATCGCCGAGAGGCACTTGCATACGCATATAAAACTCCTCCCAGCTCCAGGGGAAGTATACCTTGTCTAAAGCCACCGCGGCAGGGGCACTCAGCCCGTTAATACCCATGTGCATATTCACGTTGACATTCATGTTGACGTTGACTTGTCGCCTTGTGCTCGCACATTCAATTGCGACAGTCTCGTCTTCGGAATAATCCACATGGTCCCCAGCGCCTAATAACCTCAAGAGGAACATGTGCTGTTTCTTCAAGAACCTCCTCTCCAAATTCGCATTGTCCAAACCCAACTCCCCCACTGTCTCCGCATCCACAGGTAAATCGTCATCATCCCATGATCCATCCACGATCTGAAATATCTTCTCCGGAACTCCCAACTCTAATAACACCAAATAAAAAGCCTTTGCGCGCTCTAATATCCACTCCACATATGTTGACTCTGTTAGTCCGTCCCCAAATGACATGGGGGTATCCAGCCTCTTCCGCAACGTGGGGTTCTCCGCCCTCCCTCCGCCTATATTGTCGATAACATATTTCCGCGTTACCGTCTCATTGACCCTCTGCTGGTCCCAGAATGTGACCTGCTCCTGCCGCTGTGGGGGTGGCATTGGGATGTATGCACCGAGTCCTCCGTAGCCGTACACAGTCGCGTTCAGTACTGCCAGGTCTCCGTTGAGATTGCGAGTGTGTGCACGGGAAGGCTCCAGACCATTCCAGATGGCACCCATCTCAAATCCCGACATTTTGAAATGGGACGGAGGGGTATGTATACCTGCCCGCGACTCACTTGATGCCTTCCGATAAGCTCACCAGGGAGTACGTGGGAGACCGTCGTAAGTCGTTTGTTTTGCAATCCGCTGTGGGGGTTCCTAGTCTAGTTGGGGGTCCTAGCAATGTCACGGACCAAGAGTGCTAGACAATGGGGGGGTAAACGTCCGCTGATCCCGATTCCCTGACTATCCCAATGACTTCCCGGGTAAGAGAATGTCACTGATAAAGCAATCGAAGTGTCCAACTTAATCTCACCGGAGATTTGAGAAGCAAATTGGCAATTACCATTGCCAATCGTTCACTAGGTCCCGGACAGCGGGATTTTGGTTTACCAGACGGCGGTGCGCTGGGTAGAGGTTGATCCTAATCCACCGATGATCTTCAAATGGCTATCCCCGTGCTTCAGGGTCTTAGCTGTAGCGAAACCAGTCTCGGATTGGCCAATGCAGTCTCGCAGATCCCACAGAACGTGGAAACTCGCTTCGGCGTGAGTATGTACGGGAGCTTTCGGATGAGGGATAGTGTGATATAGGTGTCCAAGACCGCCCATGAACCTTGCGTCTAGTTATGCGTGTCCTTCTTCGTCTCAACCTCTCAAAACACTGTATCGGGTTTCCGTAGGACAGGCGCCTGGGGGTCCGGGGTGTTATAAAAAAGGTCGCCGATGTTAGCACTACCGACGAAGGTCGCCGAGCCTAGCTATCGTTCCGAACTATTTTCAGGAACAAAATACCGCGGGGGTCCCGCGGGGTCTTTAATGTAATTGTCCTGTCCGACTCAAGAACTAGGTGAGTAGTCTTTCTTAGGCGCAGATATTATAGGGATCTCGGGACTCGGCGGACTGTTACTTCACACCGTCAGCTTAGTGGTATCCGGAGATGTTCGATGAGTAAATATCTGCGTTTGTGAGATTCGTTTATGCCAGCAGTAGATGACGCTCATCGTGGTCCAGACTTAAAATGACAGAGGCCTATGACAATTATAATATATCCGCACCCAGTCCCCATAGCCTGCCATTAGCCCGTCCACTGGCAAGAAGCATGTCAGCTAGGGGAAGGCGAAAAAAAGAAAATTTCGCCGCTTGGTTCTCGCCTCCACCTTTCGCTACAGGATTCCCTGAGAGGATCAGACGCTGTGTTGATTGGGACATAGTATCGGGTTTTTCACCCTACCTACATCCTCATCTTCGACTGCGATAAGGTGTCAACAAAACCTCTTTGCCTTGGGTGGAACATTGGCTGGAACCGTTAGAAACGAACAAAATCCTCTAGGTCAAGAATGGCTAGGTAAGCCATCCCACGGCTGAGGAAAAATGCCCCTGTCCCGCCCCTCTGGCACTGCCCACAGAGTAAATACCTCCCAATACACATCTACAGTATCTGTCTTTCAGTTTATGAAAGAAGTGATGTTTCCCAATTGACATCATGATCATATCTCGGTCCTTTATCTGCGGCCCTGGTAATACCGCGAATAGGAGAATCATGTTCCATCCTAGCCCTTGGCCTGGTGAGACACCCACGCATCGTGCATGAATGGAATAGGTACAGGGCACCATCCTCAAGAACAATGAAAACCATCGGAGCAATGGCGTTTATGCACGATTCGTGGGTGTCTTATCGGGGCATTGGCTACTACCCTAGTATAGTAAGTGATTGGCACACATGATAATCGCTCCTCCAAATGCCCCTAACGTATTTTTTCAAATTCGCCACCAAGATTTTGGGTTTTTCTATTTTACTTCTCCAAATTTGTGATATGTTTGTGGCGGTGTAAATTTTTTGGACTGAGCTCTGGAAATTCGACAGCTGCAGAGTCAGTATCATCCCTGCATATGTGCCGATTTTACCTTGTGTGTCAATCTCTTCTGGCATGGCTATATTCGACTGGGATTCAAGCCATCTTTTCTCCCCGGTTGAGTCATCTGTACACGTGGGAAACGCCTGCGAGCATAATGGTCTGGTAGTGAACAGTAGGCAGGAGGTTTGAATTTTTCGAAACCTGGGATTCCCGCCCCAACGACTTGGAGCGCAGTAGTCACTAGCTAGCTGAGTTACAGTACCTTGGGTTCGGCTAGGTAGCCACACTTCTAACTATTCATGTACTCTGTGAGTGCTGGTACCCCCACCCTTCATGAAGGGGAATTTCCATCGGCATGCCACCAATATGCTCGGCAAACGGGAGTAGACTGTCCTGCTACGGTGACCTAATTAATCAAGCGCTTCATGCTGGAGTGCTTTAATTACCTATAGAAGCCCCCAGAGAAGAGCATTAATTGCATGCAATCGCAGGGTATGTCCTGTGCCTCATAAGGCCCGAGCTGATTGTTGATCCAGTAGTCGAAGTCGATGTTCATGTATGATGAGAGCACGATAGAAATGCACTCACCACGTGACTCAGCAATTTATCAACCCAAACAGGAGCATAACTTCAATCTTTTCGAGAACATGTGCAGTCTAGGTATTGTGTTCAGAAGGTATCGATGTTTGATTAAGAAGCTGCAGGGTACATGACATCCCCGACCTGCCAACAGTACCCCGACTACGACGCACGTTAAGCACATGTCACGTGCATAGGTGGAATATGCCGCGGCGGACCGACCACTGAGCCGAGCCCCTATCATGCTGGAGCTGGGCGCCGTGCTCCCATGGCCTTTCATGGTGTCTGGGGCCGACAGTCATGGACAAATTCCAAATTATGTAACAGTCATAGTAGCCGCGTAATGTATTCGCAGCACTTATCTCCCTGACTGCTGGATGTAGAGTACCTATGGAATACAGATAGAGCGCATACCTGCGCAATGTTGATGTCGGGGATAAGTGCACGCGCTGATTATCTGTCTCCTGTCTAGCTCAAGAGCTGTTTCTTTTTCTTTCCAGTTCAGCAGATTGGGGCACTCCCATAAGAGCACAATACCGACGCCAGCCAGAAGTGCTCTCGATTGACGGTATACTAAGACATCGGCGATTTTACAGCTTCAAGACAAGATTATGTGGGGTGAGAAGATCTCTGGTTGCCTACTTTTGACATTGACTGGATGAGCATAACAACGATGCGAGGCGGCTCAGAAAACACAAAGAAAACTCTTACCACGAGGCCAAAGCGCTGAATTTGTATGGTACCTTCCTGTAGAGTAGGTACGCCTTAGATTTTCGCTATCCAGTTGACCACGCTACCTAGGTAGTAGTGGCTTTTCAACAGCCTTGAAAATATGGGCGAAGGGAATTTTCATGAGTAGCTAGTACGGGTAATTTGGCAAAATAGATAGGTCCGTAATCTCGGGGAAAGGGTGGGCTCGGAGAGCCTTGGTCCAAGACACTCAAGGCGCTCGAAGTGGCAAGACCTCATACCCAGCTCTCTTCACACTTCCGCGGGTTTGAACAGCAGATGTTAATTCGAAGCCACGCAACATAGCAGATAGCAAAGACATGGGTATATCTGTACTGTACCCGTATATAAAGCTAAAACCACAAAGACCAGGTGCAGACAGACCCAAATATCACAAAAAATGCATGCAGCCAATGATTCGTTCAATATCAGTTCATTCCTACTTGCGAGCGGGAGGTTGTACTACATACATGCTAGCGCTGAGCCCCAGGTAGTGCGTATGATACCTATATCCTGATGCCGTCAACCTGAAGTACGATCCCCCAAGGCATATGTACCTCGGATGAACTATATAATTATAAACCCATTATGACATACCAAAGAGGCTGGTGCGGTCGCAAGGGCTGGACAACCGAGTCTGGTTACAGGCAATCAAATAAAGTAGGTACGAGCTCCGAGTTCGCTAAGTGAATAGCTGATAGTACATATGATATTGCGAAGGATGCGGGATGGCATAAATAGGCAAGATATTCCCAGTCACAGATATCGATATTAGTAAGACAATACATGAGCACCCGCACCAGACGATCTTGGGGGGCCGAGACTATTTGCGGACCTGGTACCAATGTGGTTTGAGTTCGGACGTCCGGATGCTTGTGTCTCCAAACTCTCTTAAAGGGGCCTAGTCTCATGAGTCTTCACGCCATATGTCTGGAACGCAAGTACTTGTAATAGCTTTGTCCTACCCACGGGGTAGTACGTGGGGGTTGGGTAGGTAGTCTGGTTGGGGGGTGGGTGGGGTGAAGAAAATCCGATGCTAATCTCATTTCCATACTTTAGTACCACCCCTGGCATGCCTTTGTCAATTACAGGCTAGCCTGGTCCAGGTCGCTGAAACATCGATATAGAGATTGCGTATATGGACTGAAGATGCTAGTTAGGCTGGGGTGCACTCTACCTACTCAAGTTTACCTGTATGCCGCACGCGGTGAGGAATATTTATGAAGCTCCCTCCAACCATAAGGTCTTGTATTCCCGTACTAGCTATACCGGTATTGGCAAGGCCCCCTCCTAGCACGGCGACGGTGGATTGAAGTGTGAAGACAATACAAAGAACAGGGATATGGGGCATGCATTGGAATCCACCTGTGCCTCATACAAGGGATCATGTGTTTCGTAGAGAAACGGTGGCTTTAATAACATGAGGCCGTAACTTGGAGCGGGGGCGGGGTTCCGCTGTATGTCTCATGGTACCAAGGGATCTATCACCCTGTCATGAAGCTTTTTGTACTGTCCCGTGCCCAGCGGCCTACGGGATAGTTAGCCAATAAATATGGGTAAGTGAGGACAAAATGTTCAGAGTCTATCACAGCCAGAGTATTGACAGTCCTGTAATATCAGATGCATGCTAAATTAACATACTAGGGTATTCAAACTTAGGCTGCATGTTTTATTTTCGATGTAATTCCATTTTCCAGATAAGACCTTTGTACGTACTAGACTCTGAGACCTCTTAGAATCATACCAGTAATGCCGCGATAATTAAGTAGGTACAACTAGGCTGTTTATCAGTCTGTCCTTCTGTGATAAGCATCGCGATCATTCTTGGCACGTATGTACTGGATGTACTTGGGTACAAGGTACAGAGAGTGGACATAAGTCTTGGTAAAACGCGAAATCACACCAAAAGTGGCCATTATGCGAAAAATGTTAAAAACCAGGTTTTGCAGGAAATCATAAAGAAAAAATTGTAGATTTAAGCATTAACTAGATTGTCTCTTCTCTGAATTTTGCAGCCAGCCAAAATGTCCTGGTGAGGCACAGTGCTCTGTAGAAGTGAAGCCATTTCCAAAATCGCAGAAATAGCACTAAACTGTATGGGGAATAGCGCCTTTTCCGAACGTTTCGGTCTCCGAGGACTTCAAAAAATCACCAGAGCAGCTGGAGGGCCGTTAAAGGCCTATAAACTTGGAATTAGAGACTTCATATTAAGCTCAAACTCTATCCAAACAGCCGACCGTAAATCCACAAGATGAGTTCAATTATGCAGGTGTCTACGAAGGGCGCTTTTGGCCATTTTGGCTGTGGTTTCCCTGTTTTACCAAGACTTGTGTCCACTAAAGTGCAATGTATATTGAGCCCCACAAGTCCTTTGAGGCCACAATTCCGTCACATCAATTGCTAGTCCATACATACTCCAATTCCTACCTTCTACCTTTCACCACCTCATATAGCAATGCTCACCCTAGGACAGCACTTGCAGATGACTTCTATGTATATACTAAAACTCTGGTTTTAATTTGAGCCTATTTGCATTATAATTCGATTTTTTAACAATTAAATACATGCATCCCGGAAGTGCGCTGGA
>Ga0307511_10003141_pt1 | contig 17024 bp, 20 predicted proteins | sample 13_EM_MG_FD_200266 | JGI IMG/M metagenome (GOLD analysis project Ga0307511, IMG submission 200266) | Populus trichocarpa ectomycorrhiza microbial communities from riparian zone in the Pacific Northwest, United States - 13_EM | ecosystem: Host-associated > Plants > Roots > Unclassified | place... | reverse complement strand
CCACTACCATCCACTCCACCGCAATCATGCAGCCACAATACCGCAACCGCCACTCGTTCATGGTTTTCGGGGGTTACCTCATGAAAAACACCTTCGAGCTCGCATTCTGCTGTGCCTCTGCCTCCACGAGGTCACGACCGACATTCGTCTCCTTAGACCCAAGTACCTTCCTTGCCCCAGTCCCTGTAGGAGCGGTGCTGTACCTCAGCGCGACAGTCGCGTATGCAGAGCCAGCCGGGGGGGAGAGGGGAGGGACGAGGGTCCAGGTTAGGGTCGAGACTCGAGTGAGGGATGTAGAGGGGGGGGCTGAGACTGAAACGGGGGTGTTTAATTATACGTTTTGGATTGAGAGAGAGGGGGTGGAGGTAATGCCGGTGACATATGATGAGTTTATGGATTATATTGATGCGAGAAGGAGGGCGGACCAGCAGAGGTTGGTGATGGGGGGAATGGATGATGGGACGATGGAGAGGGTTACGGAGTGACTGGGTAGGTTCAGGGTAAGTCCGTTAATAAGGGTGGGGTATGTATTATGAGGAGTGTTGCAAGGGTGTGGTATGGGTGTGAACCCTTTGTTTTATTTAATTCTCCCTCCACGCCACGCCAAAGCGGTATATAGGAGGTGGTAATTTATATCCTACATCCCTTTCTGCAAAGGATATGTTAAAAAAAAAAAGAAAAAAAAAAGAGAAAAAAAATCGGGAAAGGAAATGCATGCGCCACACCTCTTAAAACCCACTCAAACATATATACCCAACCTGCATCGATAATATAATAGAAACGTATAATTAGATGGATGAGAAACACTACTTGTGCAAGTCCAACAGGAGGACAGTCCTGGGTAACCTCGATTTCGCCTCCTATGTGTTTCCCCTTGATTTGCCCTTTTCTGTATATTTCGGGGTACTCCCTCCCTCCTCATCGCTTGAACCCCCACCCACACTATACCGGTCCTCCTCCATCTCCGCATCTCTCAGCCTATCAAACATCGGCGTTTCCACTGTCAAATCCTCCAATTCATTATCATCAAACTCTGCCTCTTCCATCCTCCTTTCCTTCCCCTTCCTCTTCCCCGCACCATTAAGCCTCCCATATTTCATCGCCCTCGCCCTCCTCTTTCTCGCGCAACAAATCACCGTCCCCCAAATCACTGCTGCCGTAGCCACAAATATCAACGCAATCCACCCAGAGTGGTAGTACGCCTCCCACCTCGCCTTGTCGAGTTTCTCCTTCTCAGTCTGCTCGTGAAGAGTGGAATTTGGTGTTCCGCCAACAGATGTCTCTGGGACCTTTTCACCCCCAATACGTGAGTCTGTTGGGGAGCCTCCAATCTCGCCGATATCGACCCCGAGGAAACGGTCGAGCATGTCCCGCGTACGCCGGGGGAAGTCAAATGGTACCATGTGGGAGGCATTGTAGAAGAGAACGTAGGTGAGGTTTCGAGCACCTTGGTAGATTCCTGCGGCTTCGCCTTCAAAGACCCAGTCGTGGCGGGGGGCCCAGACACCAGGGCTGGTTTCGAAGCCTTTCCCACCTGACCATTCCATATTGTGGATCAATTCTTCCGTGCCGATGTGGTTACAGATTAGATCCTGGTCTCCGGAGAAGAGAATGATGGGCATGTTTTCGAGGAGCGTTGGGAGAAGGGTTACTGCAGGTATGGAATTCTTTGCACGGAATGAGGAGCTGACGGATCCAGCACATTCAGTCCAACCGGACTTCTTGTCTGGGCTGACGTTCAATGAAGTGATGACGTCCTTTCGGCGGAGGTAGGGTGTCATTTGCTTGAGATCTGGTGGCCAATTCATTCCGCAAGAGGGAAAGGTATCGACGAGACGGACATCGTACATGTTCCAGCAGACATCTTTTCCATCCTTAGTGCGTTTGGTATCCTCAAGGATAGTCTGGAGGATCCTCTCGCACTCTGGTACATCGACGTGAACCCCGTTGTTTTCGATAAGCGTCCTGCACTGGGTCACAAGGGAATCCAACTTGTTACCGAGGGCCGACCCTTTCTTGACGATGTCGTGCTTGTAGACATATGTAACGTAAGACTCGTATTGTGGAAGAGGATCTACCCACCCGTTTCCGATGAGAAGGCCTTTGATTTTCCATTTGATTTTTGACGAGGGAAGAGCATTACGGTCAATAATAGCCTGGGCAATATATGGGATGTGCTGCCCTGCATAGGACTCTCCAGATATATAAATCTAGGAACAGAGGGTCAGCTTCTGTTGAACAAATTGGAAGTATACTGGTCTAAGTTTACATCATCTGTTTCATACTCTGGAAAGATTTGGAAAAACTTCGTCAAGAATCGAATAAAGTGATCGGCCATCTACACTTTGTTAGTATGTCACAGCCTCAAATCAATTACCCCTCCAAAGCTCACCTCAGGCAGTTCATGTAAGTAAGCATTGCCATCTACGAAACTGAACCCCGTCCCAACCGGTTGATCCACAAACAACAAATTCGCAAATTCATGCCAGCTCCCCTTATTCTCAACCAATTTCTGATCTTCCGTTACCCTGTACGGCCCAACTTCCATCAACGCCCCATCCATAGACGAACAGCCCGGGCCTCCATTCAACCAAATCACAGTCCGCTCCTTCTCCGCAATATGCTTATTTTTGATATGCCAAAAAAATAAATTCCCATTGTGCTCGGAGTCGACCTCGATGTGCCTGGATTTAAGCGGCGGGGCATTGTCAGTAACTGTAACCTTTTCATGAAGCAACCGCAATCGTAACATACCCAGCATGCATCTTAGGAAATGGGCCATCAGGCTGGCCCGGGAGTGATCTCACAAAGAAATCGCCCGCTATCTGGCCACCCTCTCTAGGTGAAGCACCCGCGGCCGCTGGCGCCCCAGCAAATGCTAATCCGACGAAGCTTGCCGCGGTGAGCAAAGCCCCGAAACGCATATTGAGAAGTGAATTGTTGTAACAATGCAGACAGAAAGAAAACAGGAAAACTGAAGAAAGGGAACGGACTGAAGAGGTCAGGAACTCTGACCGTCCTCAAGATGCCTATCAGGTTGTATTGGGGATTTATGGAGAATTGGAACAATGTGTGAGGTTCTAGGATAGGTATGTAAATGAGGCGTCGTAAGAGGTGTCCCTAACTAACCCTGGCTGAGGCTTAGCGGCAACAGTTATGCACTACTAAGTTACTAAGTACCGATAGCAACTGTGGGGGTGGTGTGAGGAGGGGGATTATCTTTTATTTTTTAGGATTCCTACAGCTGATCCAATATTTTTTTACATACTTTATGATATCAAGTTGAAAGTTTGCCTTTGTCGACCTCCGGGTCGAACTCCCTCATTGTCAGCGCTACACAAGTTATTCTATTCAGCTCTATTCACGGCGCCTCGTCTCGCGGGCTAGTCTCGGGCCGGCAACCTCTAATCTAGCATCACTCGCTTGCACTCTTTTCTTCAAACCTGCTACGATAACTATGTGTCAAGGCTGGAGCCTCTCTTTCACTGTAGAAAGCTTTAGATGGTTGATATGGATTGTTCCATTTTACAGGTATAATCCACTACAATAGCATCTCTTCCTCTAGTATTTCTTCGCCCATACCTTCCGAGTCCTGTAGCCACAAAAGGTCGTCTTGCAAAACGTCATTAGTCGGTGTACCGGGTCCTTCCTGTCCTTCCTGCCCCAGATCCACTCCTACGAAGAGGTTGTCAAATTGATCTTTCTGACTAGGATTTCTATCAGCTCTGCTCTTGGCAAGTCTCCATAGGGCTGATTCCACTCCTCGGGTATCATTGGAAGTCTGAAGATCGTTAGAATGGAAGTCATTGAATAGAAGGTGTACTAAAGTACCAGGCTTAATATCTTCTGCTTCAAATCCATGCTCGTGGTAATCTTGTGGACGTGGTTAAAGCTTTCAGAGATAGATGATATTTGCTTCCCAGAATGCCAAAGTAACTTTGATTTAAGGTTGTCAGTGATGGGCAACCAGCGATATGCCCCAAGACTTGAAATTCGACGCTTTGACGTACTTTGAGATATCCAGGGGAAAAAATGCACGGGGCGGTAGGTGCCAAACTTTGTACCAGTAGAGACGAAAATGCAGAGTCCAGCAGGGATAGAAAATTAAGCACAGTATGGTTGCTTCTTCCTGGTTCACTCCCCTCTCCCTCTAACATCGAAGGCATCTCCAAGTGATTCTCAACTATGGGTCTAGATAGAGAACCAAAAGAAGCAGTTAAACTAAGCCTAGATAGGCAAGCAGTGGGGAGATGCACTGCAATCTGGCTCTCCACAGCTGATGATGACCAAGCAGCATTATCAATATCCACTCGAGTGAGCCTCACTGACAAAGAATCCAATCAGCTCATTCCGCACCTTATGGTAGGATTTTCTTCGGAAAAATACAAATTATATCATTCTGGGTATTAGGCCCGCTTGGGAGCTCGAGAGAGACAGAAAATAGTAATTGAGCCCAAAGCTAAGTATGAGACTTATGGTCAGTTTGAAACGCTTGGGCCTGGTTCAGAAGGCTGAAGTACTTTAGATTTTGATACAGCCCGGCCGAATAGTTCCATGAACCTGTCGTTCCGGATAATATGACCATCCCAGCTAATCTTTATCCTAACCTAAGACGGATAGCGTGTTAATAGCTAGGGAAGCATTGTAGAAGAGTGTGGAAGAGTACATTTAGCTCACGCCCTCTAATAATTGTCAACTCCTTCCATGTCTCTGGAGGAGCATTTCCTGGCAACTCGAGCTTGATGGAGGAGGCAAGCTCCAGGGAGACACTAGGCTCGCTACGAAGAATCGTTGGAAAATCAATCTCTAAAAGAGAGGTCATAGTACAAGTATGAGGATGAACAAGTATGAGGATGAACAAGTATGAGGATGAACAAGTATGAGGATGAACAAGTATGAGGATGAACGAGTATGAGGGATGGGATGACCAAGTATGAGGGATGGGATTAACAAGCATGAGGATGAACAAGCACAAGCAATGAAGTGACCCTACGAGGATCTGGTGCCGAGACTAGAAGTGACCTTTTGTTCCAGATCTAGATCTGGAAGGGTCTGCTTGACGTAATTAGGCGCTAGTCTGGTTACACGGTCGCAGATCGCGGCACGCGACTAGTGCCAAGGGTCGAAGGCAGGTTTCGAGGTTCCCTGACAAAACAATCGCGTCTCCCCACAAGTCGTATACGATGCCGAAACTGTGCACTACGGACGATGGATCGCTGTCCGATACACAACTTATTCCGCACTCATCCACCATACAGAAGCTGCTCTTGAAGCCGTCCAAAAGCACACTCTGCGAAATAGCTATCGACTGGCTCGACAATTTCCCGCTTGGCGCTCCTCATCCTCCGCCAGAGGGTCTTGATGACGACGATGAAGACCGTGCGGGGGGGTTGAGTGTGGAGGACCTAAAAAACGTCTATGAAAAGTTGAAGGCTACAAGTTCGGTGACAAGGAAGGCTGTCGTAGAGCGGATTGTGGAACGGGACTGGGTAGACTTTTACTCTGCAGTCTCACTGCGATTGGATGCTGATGGTACTTTATATCGCAGAATCAAGGATTGAACCTATGGCAGATTGCTCAACTAGAGTGCCGATGTGAGTGACTGCAAGCTCGATTATGTCAGGGTTTATGCTCATGCTTGGAGGTGCGAAGGCATCGCCGACAACGCTATAGTATACAAGTGGACAGCAGGGCGACTATTACTGCAAGGCTCGACCGATCTAGAAGCTGGTAAGATGCAATGTTTTATCAGTGTCCAAGCTTGCATATGCTTATCACTCGAATATATGCAGCTCTTCCAAGGTTCCAGGCGTCTTCCTTCGTCTATAATCTCCAGACGATCATAAAACCGATGATCAGAAGCGTTGGTTCCTTCTATCCAGTTCCCCATCTTTTCCTGTGTGGGAAAGCCAGCTCATACAAGATTTAGCACTGCCACACATTCAAATACACCGAGCTATCACTCGTCATAATACGCATCCAATTACACGAATCGGTCGGTGATGCTCAGACCTATGCGGAATTACCCCCTTCTAAAAGAGTAATTTTCTGTGCATTCCCTGAGAATGCGCCCTTCATCTTCTGGAACACGGGGGTTAAGGACCCCTTGAGGGCAATACTGCTTGACGTAAGAGAACATAGCCCCTACGAAACTTTCGAAGGATGCTGATACTGGGTTCATAGTCTCTAGCACCTGCCATGTCTCGCCCCGGCCAGCGCTTCGAGCTCAAATCCACATCACTTACGGCAAAATCCCTCTCAACAATGGTTCACATGAGGAGCTCCACAAGAAACCCACATGCTCTCGGAGCGTGGAGTTTATACGCAGATGACAAGATCGATAAATCACCTTTAGACAGTGGCTTTGATGCTATGAGCGGGGGGAATGAGGGAAAAGATAACGAGTCAGAAGACACGATGGCAGAAGCTGGGCGAGCAAGGTCTAAGCGGCATAAGATAGCCGAGGGTAGGTTTGGAACCAGTGGCGTAGGCGGGGATGGGAAGGGCATAGAGAAACTGGAGGTAACCATCAAGGATAAACTGCCGGTATTGAGCGGTGAAGCAGGGGCAGAAGATGGGGACCGGTCATTCAGGCCAACGGTGACGGTTACGTTTGAGGGTGCCCATGTATTCGCGGGCATAAGGAAGATGGTGGAGGTGGGACTCGTTGATGGACTATCCATGCCAAGTTGGATGACAGGAGAAGACGGGGTCAATGTGGCCGTGGTGAAGGACCGCAGAGTCCTGAAGAGGCCTGATAGATGGTATTGATCGTTCTACACGAGGGCTTCCCTCTCGACGTTGAATTTGGGGTTGGTTTTTATGCTATGCGCTGGTGTACGACATATAACGAACCGACGATTTCACTTGAAATCCCCAGTCTCTGAAGGCAAGCATTTAAGACTGGCTCATGAGACGGTAGGGGTTAAATTCAAGCGGCGAGGAGAGCATTCAACATTCTACGTTAATAGGCTACAGTGGAACCTGTCTTATTGCATAGGGGCCGCTGTTCGCGCCAGACACAAGACTACTTGTTACCCTTGTGGGGATGGGCGTTTGATGCTAGTCGAACTCATGTGATATAGAGGATATTATGATAATAAATATAGGGGTTTGACTGCACTGTAATAAACAGCTGTTGATTAATATAATAAATGAATTTCTATTAGTCTGGTTAGTATGTCATACCTTAGGTATCGTACTACAGCACCATACTCACAGTCATAAGACCATACTGACTGACAAAAGGCCATGCGTGGTGCAATTCATCTCTCGATCTACCAGGCGCTGCACTTTCCATCTCCAATAAGCCTTTGATTGCTTCACCTCCGCACGTTTTGGTTGAAATTCCCCTCCTCGATGCTCGGCTCTCCACTTCCATTATCCGTAGCAGCATTTCCATTGCCACTCGGTTCCTTCTCCCCAATCATGCTGGAAACAATCTTCATCTTTGCTTTTCCACGCCTCAAACTGTCCTCTGCTTCTTCCACACTTTCCTCATCATTCGCAGTCGGAAGCGAAGATAAGATATTCTCCAACTGATGAATTTGCTTTATTAACCTTGGGTTGGTGATGGGCGCTGTTGGCACATGGACTGCATCCGTGCCAGACGGTGGTATTCGCGCTTTCCAGACAGAGACTCGGCCTTGTAGTCGTCCTAACTCGAAGAATTTGTCGAATCCTTTCTCCAGGCCGAATAGACGTCCTTCAACCAGACCGGCTCTTTCGCCATCGCGGAGACCTTCATTGTAACCCTCGTCATAGTAACTGGTGATATTCTGTGGTTAGCGATAAGGCGATAAGAAATGACGTGATGAAAGTGGGGGGTTGATGCGCACTGTTCTTCGAGGGACAGCAAAGGGTCGAAAATATCGTTAACCGTTTCCATTATTGTTACCTCGATGCCAACTGGTAAAGTTTTAGATTGCTAAGGAATATAAATTGCTAAATTGTTGGTGTGAGGTGACACGAGAAGACGAGAACAGCGGATTTGTTTGGTGACTCAGTTGGACCCTGTAAGTTGTAACGAAACCCCCCAGAATTTCCCCCACATTCCTTAGTCTCATTCTTGCAGCATCTGGTCCGCATTATACCAAAACGACAAGGCCCCATACAAGAAGCACATCCCATCTCGTCGCCATTACTTCTACTGCCCAATAATATATCCCCACCAGAGATATGGCTACTACTTTGAAACTTAACATTACCTCTATTGCGCCCCGAACTTCAGAGGCTTTTGCGAAGGCGTTGAAGGTCTGCATTGCGGCAACTCTCTACAATGTGCCAGTACAGTATTCGAAAGGTTAGTGATGCCCTCGGAAGATTTGATGCAAAGGGTTCACCGCTAACTCAAGGGTGTGACTCTTTCAGTTGCAGGAGAGGGAGAGACTGTCACATTAGAATTACCAAAGGAACACAAGTCGTTGATAGACGCAAATGCCATTGTCAGGTAAGTCTGGTTTCTTCCGTTCTTTACCATCGTCAACTGAATGTAATGGCTGATGGTTGAGGCTGGTAGATATTTTTCTGTACTTGGTGGAACAGCTACCGACCTGAAAGAGCTTGCGTTGATTGAGTGGGAAGAATCCATCCTCGCTCCATCGATACAAGCTGGCAAACCAGCAGACTATATTTTCAGTCTTGTTGAGAGCCTTATTTCCAAGGCTGGTTTCCATGAAACTGCCACCAGCCCCGCAGAAGTCGTCTTGTTCTCTACACTATATGATATAACTGAGAGGGCCTCTCCAGATCTGCTTACGCTTTACCCAAGCCTTAAGAGCTGGTTCCTCAGGACATTAAGCACACAATGGGGGAAGCGGGGAGTTGAGCAGGCTGCGGCACAAACAAGCGAGTTGCCACTTGAGCCAACTCCCGCCCAGGGAAAGCCAGAGCAGGCGTTTGTGCAGTTGGTGAGGGATAGCGCTAAGATGCTCATCCCAGAGTCAGGTCAAGATATGTGAGTCCCAGATGCTACTCTGATATGAATTTAGCTGACTGTAAACGTAGCTTGCCCAAGCCCGGACAGAAGAATGTTCTCATTACATCAGCATTGCCATATGTCAACAATGTGCCACACTTGGGGAATATTATTGGTAGTGTTTTGAGTGCGGATGTCTTCTCCCGATACAACAAAGCACGAAATAACAACACCCTCTATATTTGCGGTACTGATGAATATGGAACTGCCACCGAGACCAAGGCTCTCGAGGAGAAATGTACCCCACAGGAGCTTTGCGACAAGTACCACGTGCTTCACCGAGATATATATAAGTGGTTTGACATTGGTTTCGATCACTTCGGCCGTACAACGACACCAGCTCAGACTGAGATTGCCCAGTCTATCTTTACAAAGTTGCACCAAAACGGCTATCTGGCTGAGGATTCCATGACCCAGTTATATTGCGAGAAGCACGACGGTTTCTTAGCAGACAGGTTCGTCGAGGGTACTTGCCCCAAGTGTCAGTATGAGGATGCTCGTGGAGACCAGTGTGACCAGTGTGGTGGTCTCCTCGACCCCTTCGATTTGATTAACCCAAGATGTAAGGTCGACGGACATACTCCTGTTCCAAGAGACTCCAAGCACATCTTCCTCCAGCTCGACAAGTTGCAACCCAGGATTGAGGGGTGGTCCAAAAAATCTTCTGAAGAGGGAGGCTGGTCACGTAATGGTAGGATTATAACTGAATCGTGGCTCAAGGATGGTCTTAAGCCACGTTGTATCACTCGCGATCTCAAGTGGGGTGTTTCTGTGCCACTTCCAGCCTATGAAAAGAAAGTTTTATACGTCTGGTTCGATGCCTGTATTGGTTACGTTTCAATCACAGCGAACTACACCAAAGAATGGCGGCAATGGTGGAACGATCCTGACAATGTCAAGTTGTACCAATTTATGGGCAAGGACAACGTTCCTTTCCATACCGTTATCTTCCCGGGCTCTCAGCTAGGGACAAACGATCCTTGGACGAAACTACACCATATAAGCACTACAGAGTACCTTCAGTACGAGTATGGGAAATTCAGCAAGTCCCGTGGAGTCGGTGTCTTTGGTAACAATGCTAGGGATACTGGCATTCCTCCATCCGTTTGGCGTTATTACCTCCTCTCTTCCCGCCCTGAGACTGGTGATACCCAGTTTGTGTGGAAAGATTTTGTGACCAAGAACAACAGCGAGTTACTTGCCAACCTTGGTAACTTTGTCAACCGTGTCATTAAATTCGTGAATGCAAAGTACTCTGGCGTCATACCAGACTATACCAAGGCTTCCCCTGAGATCCAGGCCACACACCAGGCATTCAAGGAGGACCTCAACAGACTCTTGGGCGAGTACATTGACGAACTGGAAAATGTTCGTCTACGTGCTGGTTTGGAGAAACTTATGCTTATCTCCTCCCGCGGAAACCAGTTTTTGCAAGAGAACAAGCTCGACAACACCCTCTTCTCCAACAGTCCTGAAACATGTGCTGCTGTCGTTGGTACTGCCCTCAACTTGATTTACCTCATCTCCGCCCTCACATACCCATACATGCCAGCAACTACCCACTCGATAATCGAACAGCTAAATGCACCGCTGAGGAGGATTCCCGATGCTGGAGAAGGGTGGAATACGGATTTATTGCCTGGACATGTTATTGGAAAGGCTGCTTACCTCTTTAGCAGGATTGATGAGAAGAGGGCGGAGGAGTGGAAGGCAAAGTATGGCGGGAAGCAGGAGGTGGTAGAGGCTGCACCGGAGAAGAAAAAGGGTAAAGGTAAAAAGAAGAAGCAGGCTGCTCAAGCGGCTCCTCCGACGGATGCCCCTGCTACCCCTACTCCAAAAAACTAATTAGAAATTAGAGGTTAAAAAAGGTAGAGGTTCTGGATTTGTTTGCTTCTGGGAGAATAGACATTGGAGGGTATATCATTGTGATTGGCAGGCAAATCGGGCATTGTGGTTGGTTTGGATTTGGGTTAAATGGTATGCGTGACTTTCTATTTGCTTCATACGATAGTTTCTAGGCTCAAAGCGAAATAGACTGAAATCGAGATATCTTGTTACTCAGTGGCGTTTAATTGTAATTTATCTCTTACTATTACAGTTTCCCATTACCCTGACCCTGCAGCTACTACAGTAAACCTTTCTCAGTTAGCCTGTCCGTCGGGCTTGGTATTTTCCGGGTTTCAACCCTGTCGGCCTTGACCGAATCCTTGGCAGGACCCAGCCAAAGCTATATAAACCCCCGTTCCCCCACACCCCTCTTCTCTCCTTACTCTCTTTGCCTTTTGGCTTAGATCAAGTGTAGTATCTGTTCTTTTCAGTTTAATCTCTGAAATGTCTCCATGCGAGACGTTTGTTGATTAATCTTATTTTTGTCAATCGGATTGGGCTCCCTGGGTTTTACCTACAGTCCGATTCACAGTGGCCTTGGTATTACACTGCCTCCAAGTGCCGCGAGCCTCTTATTCTTTTCGTTGAGAGCTGGCCGCTGTGCTGGAACTTGAGGAAAAGTTGATTGTCCTGTGAGGTTGCTTGTAGTGTGTGTTCTCAATGGTATAACGTGTAGACGCATGGGAAATACTTCCACTCTGTGGTTATGTTGGGGTAGATATTGGTACATACCGGTACATGGACTCCGAATGTGGGTACACATACACCTTGCTACGAGAAGACGCTTTGGAACCAGACTAACGCTTTGGTACATATTACGGACGCTTTTGAGCTGCTGCCTGCCACCAAAATCTACGGATACCGTACCGGACAGTCCTCCCAGACTCTACACAAGGTGCGAAATATACCGAGCCATTCATGAGCGAGTGTGATTTATTACGCTACGATAACTAAGGTTTTAGGCTACACGATAGTCCTGACTGTAGCTACATAAATGACATACGAAAGGACAAAGCCTATGCTTTGTTTGGTGGATAGACTTGAGCTGGGTGGAGATACTACCTACATTAGGAATGGTAATACCAATATCGAACATCAAATATGAGATTTATGCAGTCTGTTATAGCAATGTTTAGGTGTATATATTAAGGGAGTTGCAATTTGCAGCTTGGGGATCCGGACTTAGTCATATTTCAAGCTCTCTACAGTGGTAATATTAGGCGTCGTCGTGAGGAAGTACTATAGGGTAAAGGTGAGTAGCAGTTGTACTTCCTGATGTGAGTATCTTGCACCTTCATATTTTTGCTGTGAGTACCAGCCACCATGTAGGTATTCCCCGGAAATGTACTCTCATCTAGAATGCAGTACACTTTTCCTCTCCACATACCCCCCCAGAGGTACTTACTTGTCATATATTCTTTATCCTTGTACTGTAGTGAGCACTATAGCTTTCATAGAGAAGCTGCAGTCTGCAAGCTTTTTCAGAGGGGTTTATCATGGCCGACGGTATCCGCATGTAGAGGATTTACTATCATAGCCACTTCTCGAAGTAGTTACTACTACCCAACTCAATGCCCGGCGTTGAGGGTAAACAAATTAGCACTGAATAAAAAGAACAGGCCCAACTCATTCACGCTGCTAAAGTGAAGAATAAAATAAAAATAAAAATAGATATAGCTATAGAAGAGCCTTAAAGCCAAACGAAGCTGAGCTAGGTTCCTCTTACTAAACTGTTGATGACCTTGCCACACATCCAGTTCAAATTTTCACTTGCGAGGGGCAAGAAAAAACAATTCTCTAACCCGTCTCGACAGCAAAACAATAGTCGAGAAAACTAACACCGGACCACTCTCATCTCGTGATTTGGATTGTGGCCATCTACTTTCTTATCTAAAGTTACCTTTCCTTGCATAATCAGACTACTTGCATAGGCTACTAATTGTACTACACTGGCTGCATTATTGTTGTGAGCATGTGTTTTGGGAAGCTTGTGATTTTGACGGTGGGGAGTTGAGGGTAACGCAATATTTTGTTTGCATGACAACGAGAAGTCTTAACGATGGCTAGTACATTACTCAGAGTGCCTTGGGGTCTGGGCATAAGCTGTTAAGGTTTCATTCTGGTTTCGGGTGTGGCCTGGAGACTGAAACCTAAAAGGCCTTCAAGGTTGATTGATAGTCAGAAAGACATTTGAGGCTTGAGCATGTTCATATCTTGGTTCAAGCAAAGTGATTGCGGTACTCAAAATCTCATCACTTTGTATGTATATACCCTAGTTTACTAGTTGGAGAGAAAACTAGGAGCATTATTTGTTTGTACTAAGTATTGGTTAAGATCAATGATAGATTCTATGTGAAAAACGCTTAAATTGCACCGAAAACAATAGCAGCACCCCAATACAGACAAAACAATATTACAACCAACCCAGCTCTACCGCTTCGCATGCGGCGCCTTTCTACTCGCCTCCGGTGACTCCCCTGCAAACCGTAAAGGTGTCATCCCATTCCCCGTCCACAGCCCCGGCATCGGACTCGGAATCTGCGGCGGTGGGACTACCCTCGTTGGCGTCGGCGCAGGTAACGGTGTACTCGGCGGTCCATTCATAACAATCGGCCTCACCGTCGGCGGTGGTGTCGGAGGCGCCTGAGTTACTATTTGCTGTGGCACCACAGCTGGAAGAGAAACCGGATGTTGCGTCGCGCTCCGCCTTTCACTACTCCTCATCTGCCTCGCCGGTGGGGGGGACGCCTGAACCTGCGCAGGCTGTAATGTCTTCAACGCAGCTTCTACATCCATCGACGTTCTCTTTGGGACCTTCTCATTCTCCCCCCCAATACTACCACCACCACTAATTCTCATATTTCCCACGCCAGCAACCAAATCTCCCTCCAATACTCTCGCCTCACCCATTCTCTCCAAACACCGCCCTTTCACCCTTTCCCTCCACTGCCCAAGTAGCTTCGCAAGGTCATTATAGAATTTTCTCCCCGTATCCAAATTCTGTACAATCTCCCGATACTTGAAATATCCACCCTCGAGCGCTTGTAACGCTCCTTCACGTTCCTTTGTTGCCGTATCTGTTTTCCGGCAAGCGAGAAACGCAGTATTCGATTCCCTCAAACGAGACTCGAGTTGTGATTGTTCCAGAGATTCATTTTGTAGGAGGGTTCCTTCGGGGGAGTATCGTGTCGTCAGGCGAGTTTCAAAGAGAGTTTCAAAATGGAATGGCTCAATCTTGGTGTGGGGCGAGGTTCGTTCGAGATGTGCTGTTTCTTGGAGGATATCGGTTGTGATATCGTCCGTCCTCGCTTTCTCCCTCACGGCCTCAATCTTCCTCCTCCGCCCGCTCTCCAACCTACTAACCTCGTTCAAACAATTCCTCAACTTTGCCACTTCCCTCTCCATCTTCGGCGTCATCTTCACCCGCTGTGTGTTGGGAACGAATGCCTCTACCTCGCTTAAGCCTGACCCTAGTACTCGCAATACAGCCTCATGTTCTTTTACCTTCTCCCTAACGAGATTATCAGATTGCTCTGCACTCTTCATGTACCCAGCGTATTCTTCTAGCTCTTTGTATAGCTGGGGAGCCACTGCCCGGGATGCAGGTCGTATCCATCTAGCAGTGCCATGTTTCTCCCGTAACAATCGGTCGGCAGTTTCTTCTGAGGAAAGCATCTCTGCTGCCTCCTGATACATAGCCACATTATTCGCTTTCAGTTTTGCAATATCGTCAATTGACCGGCGGATGCGAGCAAGACCATCCTGTGACCTGACCTCCTCTGCATGGGCGACCAATCCCGAGGGGAGGCCTAGAGGCTTTTCTAATGCTTGTAAAGAGCCGGGTAAGTTGAGGGATTGAAGTAAGTCGTGGAGTTTTGTTGTGAGTGCTTCGAGTTCACCGATGAGTTCGTTGTCGACCAGCTTGTCCCGTTTCTCGGCATATATAGAGGCTGCGAGATGGACAGCAAAAGGGACAAGTTTGGCAAACAGTGGGGCTCCGTAGGGGCCGGTTTCAGTGAGGTTTGTTTGCGCTTCGGTGATTTCTTTGGGGACGACAGATTTGGCCATGGTGGCTTTTTGTATAGGCGGTAATGCAGATGCGGGCGGTACCGGAGCTGGAAGATATGCCATCAATATATAAGCGAGTCCTTGCAGGATTCGTAACTTACATAAATATATCATATCATTATCTTTATTCGCCCTTTTTAAATTCTCCACCAACTTTGACTGAAATCCCGTAAGATCCGCCAGGTAGGCCTTCGCCAAGTACTTCCCCTCCACCACCGCATTCTTCACATGCGCCAGAGCAGCTTCCAACCTGGCAATCTCCTCCCCATATTTGGACCTCTCGAGACAATCACAAGCTGCCCTATACTGCGCAGCAGCAGCCATATGATACCGTTTCGCCGAGATCCTATGTATCCACTCCGCTGAAATCGCATTACTCTTCACCCCAAATTCCTCCGCTGCCTTGTAAAACTCTCCCACCTGCTCCGCAAGCCGGGCAATAATCGCATCTCGATTCCCATCCAATACTGCTTTTTGCCAGAAACACTCTTGTGCTTGGGCGAGCATTAGCTGCTCGATAGCCTCGAGGGTCATGGTGTCCAGGTCCTCTGGTGGGGAGGATCGTAACTCGGGTATCACCTCTTTTAGGTATTTTATCACGCCGGCTGCACAGGCGAAGTAGTTGCAGGCAGTTTTGAGACCCTCGGTGGTGGTTCGGGTGCAAGAGCAGGCGAGCTTGGAGTAGAGGGAGGCAAGGTTGTAGAGGACGTTTGCCCATTCGAATTGTAGGTTATTTTGTGTAACTGGCCAAATTAGCGTCTAGTCGGATCCACCTCTTAATCCTTCATTACATAGGGGACATACCTGGTCTCTGCGTATTATACCCCAATGCCATATACCACGTAAAATCCGCCCCAATCTATTTACCCCACCGTTAGCACCACCCTCCCATCCCCACCCCAACCCCCACATGTACCTACATACATCAATCGGAAACTTCCCCATAATCCACCTCAACTGCGCCGCATACTTCCCCAACTTGAGCAGCCCACTAACATGCGGCTCAACCACATTAATCGCATCCGCCCTTAGCCTTTCAATCGTCTCTAGATCATTCTTGAACATATCCGGGTGCTGCTCATATTTTGAGCTAATGTAGGTTTTTATAGCGGTGGAGAGGGAGAGGGGGGTAGATCTCCGGAAGGGGATATCGAAGATGTTCCTGTGGGGTATGTTAGCTCAGCTGGGTATGGGGAAGCAGGTAGGGGGACTTACGCAGCCATGGTGTTCGCTCAGATGGATGAAAATGGTGTGTCGTATAGTTAAGGGTTCTGTTGCTTGCCGCCTTCAAGACACCGAAATCAGCTCCGTGCTTGTTTACCTCTCGTCCATGAGGGGACGTCATTTGCCAAGCATAACCACACGTGATGCTTCTCAGGGTAATGGCCTGACATTCACCCACCATCCAAGCTCAGGGTAAGCGCTCAAGTTCCCAGACATGGTACCACTTAACCTACTTACCTAGAACAGCCGATGCACGAGAACAGATAGGTGAGCTTTAAAGCATGGTTACCAAAGGAAAACAATGGCTCTTGCAAAATAGACTCTGTGCATATTCGGCTCTGTTTCGAGCACGAAACAACAAAAAAGAGATCATGACGAGTTCACTTCAAGTCCTCCTTCTCGAGATAATCGAATGGAAACCAAGAACTAGAGCAACCGGACTAAGCTAGGAAGCAATTAGCAGTGCTACCAGCTACTAGTTTTCTAAGTAAGGTCCTGAAACAGTCCTACACCAAAGATTTCACCAAGACGCTTTGCCACTCTTTCATCACAGGCATTCATTCAATCAGGCTACACACGTATATACTTTCCTATCCTACAATGGTTTCTGATCCCTGTACAATCCCATCTCCAAAATCCACTTCCTCACTCCCTCAGTTAACATATTTTTCAACACCCCTTCATCCTCATTGACAATTGCCACCCTTACCAGCGCCGAGCTAACCGGTAGTACCAGTCCATGGTCCTAAAACCAGCCCAGAAGTTAGCACTTAACAACCTCCCATCAGCATTTGTAACAAGGCTCACCATCATCTGTACCCTCGCCCCCCACTCCCTCGAACACCCCTCCCCCTCCCTCTTCCCCTCC
>Ga0307511_10003140_pt1 | contig 17032 bp, 19 predicted proteins | sample 13_EM_MG_FD_200266 | JGI IMG/M metagenome (GOLD analysis project Ga0307511, IMG submission 200266) | Populus trichocarpa ectomycorrhiza microbial communities from riparian zone in the Pacific Northwest, United States - 13_EM | ecosystem: Host-associated > Plants > Roots > Unclassified | place... | reverse complement strand
CATTCAGCGCAACACCCACAATAGATTGACAGCCGCAAGGTGGGACGAAATCTATTGCCAATCTGACCAATCAATTCAGTGTTTGACAGTTTTGGCTGGGTGACTGGAGTCTTTCGCCGGGTTGGTTTGGGTGGTACAGAAGGCGCATCATGGGCAGGTGACCGAGCTGGTAAGGGTGGCCTACATGAGGAGACTAGTTCTCTACCCGTTCCCCCGTTCCCCCCCTCCTCTCCGCTATAATCCCTCTGTAGGCATACAAACCATGTCTGCCCCCTGGGTAGAGTGCCCTAGACCTACTGCGTACCCGAATTACCATTACCAGCACACTGGGGAGAAGGTCGCATATACTGGAAGCTTCATCTGCTCGGTTCTTTACGGTACCCCCGCCCAGATGTCCATCTATCCACACTCACTTCAATTGCTTGGTCTATTCTAGGAGCAGTCGTCATCCTGTTCTGCCAATGTGTGGCGGCGCTCCTCAACCACATCCACCACAGAGAGGGCGTCAAGTGGTGGCTCGTATTCTACACCGTGGCTATGTCCACGTTTGTGACCGTGTATACCGCGGTGAAACTCTACATGCAATCCGATTCCTTAATATGGCACACCCCCACCCCAGACGGATTCCCATATACCATAGGACTCTATTACCTGTACCGGCCTCTCCGGACTCCTCTCGGCCTTGTCCCCAACCTTATGTTCGCCTTGAACAATTGGCTAGCGGATGGTCTTCTGGTGAGTTCTCTGTTTGATGCCGCGCTCACTCGCCCAGGTGTCCAACGTCTGCTCCGCTCCTAGATCTACCGTTGCTACATTATCTACTCCACGAGCCTCTGGGCTATCGCCATTCCCTGCCTCTTATACCTTGCATCTTTGGGTACGCATTCTATCTCTCCACAACCCCGCTGCAACTCGACGTTCTGGACTAATGCTATCAATATAGGGATGGGTATCGTGACACTATACTTCCAGCACCTGGGGCGTACGGGGGTAACCTCTGTAGTCCCCGACTTCGGGGTTATATACCTTTCAATTTCGGTTTCACTCAACATCCTCCTCACCCTAATGATTGTCGTTCGGCTTGTCATGCATCGCAGGAACCTCCGCGCTACCACCAGCTCTCCAGTTGGAATTAGTGGAGTATACAAGGCGGCCTCCACCGTGCTCATCGAGTCTTGTGCCCTGTTCGCTGTGAGCTCCTTGGTGGTTGTTATAGCGTTGTCAAGGACCTTAAGTGGCAATCCGGATGTTTACTGGCCTGGAAGCTGGGTTGTGAGTATCTTCTTCCCGGTCCTTGCAGAGATTCAGGTTCGTGCCTTCCCGTGACCACAATCATCTCCGGGCCAGTTGTCTAATGCGACGATGGATCGGGTAGGTGATCGCTCCACTGCTCATCATTCAAAGGGTTGCCAACGGGAGCGCGTTCAAGACGGGTCGCGCCATCACCACTGAACACGCGTCAGCTTAGCATGGAAGGAACCCTGGCGATCCTGGGGCTATGGACGAGACAACGACCAATTCCCATCCCAATGGTAAGGCCTGAGGGTCTCCCGAATCTGACCCCTTCTACCGTTACTGTTCCCTGATCTGGTCTGCACCTCCCATCCCCTGTACTCCCTTCTGTTACTTTGCTTTGTATTTTACTTCAAACCACCCCCCAGATTTGAATCTCTTCTTCGTATCTATATCGTACCTGTGACCCATTACTAGTTTCGAAACCATTACTGCATGGACTTCGCCGGGTCGACGAATGGGGGCACGGATTTTCTATCGGAGTTCTAGATGGACGCCGTGTAGGAGAGAACTACAGTGTGGTCAGTCTAGAACATATGAAGAGAGAGGCGAGTTCAACCCGTCCCGGTACGTTCTTCAGAACGCTGGGTCAACGAGCGCGCATAAAGGAGTTTCTTCTGAACCGTTTCCCCTCCATCGATTAATCGCTCAATGGCACAAACTGTCCTGACAGACTCAGACGCCTCTCTCAATCAGGTTTACGATCTTGTGGCTGCTCCGGCACTTCGTCCAGTGCCCGACCAGTTTTCGCTCCCCCCCAGTGAGCGCACGAATTCTAAGATAATCGGAGTAGACAAGTCATTTCCAAATACATCAAGCGCACCATTCCGCCCGTGAAATTGCTCCGCACAGCGCACAGCCCTCCCCGATCCTCGTGTCCTGCACGTGGAGGCTAACGCACACGCTTGGATGTTTGGGCAGAAGATACTACCTCTCCGTTCTTCCAGGTGATCGCCCAACTGGCTGAAATGCCCGAGTCCACCCAGCCGACACTGCTCAGAGTGTATGCTCAAAATATCGATACTCTCGAGTGAGCGAGAACGCGATCTCGGATCACGGGGTTGAATAGACAAAATAATCTACGAACACCAACTAAAACATCTCAGCATTCTGAGCAACGGGCCTTTTAACCCTCTTGCAATCATATACTCCAACTCGAGACTCTCGAATGTCATGCTCCCCGTCGTGAAATCCCTCTCTACAGCTTCAACCTGATCCGAGGGCAGCACGAGCCGCTTCGACGAAGGGGTCGCCAAAGCACGACTCGGCGCAAGGACGTGTTTCGGCCCGCATGCGAGAGTCGCGTGGAGCGCGGTGTCTTGATACTTCACCGTAAGCTCGTCATCGGTTATGTCCAACGTGTGTCGGATCGGGCCCCAGCTAAAGGAAGAGGTCGGTACATGAATCACCCGACTGAGCGGGAGTCAGGAACGTACTCGTCATGTAGGTATATCCTTTGCTAGACATTCCTGAAAGCGCGGGTTTGATGAGACTCAGGGAAACCCTTGGCTTTTGCCAGTATCTGCAATGCGACGTAGAAATCGTCTAGAATTTCGCCGTTATCCTTCAACTAAAGCAATTCCGCGAGCTCTTCGTCGGACAGGGCTTTGCCTTGTAATGACTGGTGAAGCTGTTGTTTGAAGATCTGAGTAACCGTCGCCAACTAGTTGAAAGGTAAAAGGAGTGCGAGAAGTAGAACTCGTACATAAGAGTGAGCAGGGCGGTTAGCCAGTCTGGTCGCCTTGACCCTCAGGATGCTCCCGATCTGGGCTTTGGAAGGGTGCCTCACCCCTGTCGGGGGTTTCATGGGCGAGCCGGTTCAGCTTGCCAATGCTCAACATCAGCTAAAAAAACGGGCCATGTTTGAGTATGACGTGATCTACTGCATTCTCGTACGAGAGACATACATGTTTGATTTCCAAGTCGCCAGCGCGCCTGCACTCACCGAAGAGCGTATTTGCAGCCGCACCATACCGATGCTCCTTAATCCAAGAGATGTTGGGGTGGGGATTACCAGCAAAGAACGTGTCATCTGCATCTTGATCATCCCCTCGGTCACAGCGTCAACCGATCCATCGGTCTTGTAGGCATGCACAGCGGCCGTTTGACCCCATCCACCAAGGCTATACCTCCTGTGCTCAGTTGCGGATGGCAAATCGTCTAACACCAACTGGCAGTTAGTACCCGAAATTAGACAAAAACAGAAATCGACGGACCAGCACAATCCTATTGGTTTCTGCCACTGTAAACCCTATAACTTGTATACTGGGGGCCTCAGCTCTGACTCTATCGAGGATGCGTATCAATATCCAGGACGTGAGCCCATATGAAACCTCAGGCGGAAGAATGCTCTCACATAATCGTCCTTCATGTAAGCGTAAACGGCTTCTGTCTGGATACTCCGCTCGCTCCCGCTGCTGTGGAGTGGGTTAGCAAGGATCTGGCCAACGGAAGGAAAGTAGGAGGGAGGTCTCACGAGAGGTACTCGTTATGCCTCAATCAGACTTGATGAGCGGTGTGTAGTTTCTCTGCATCCGTAGAGAGCCGTTTACGAGTGGCTTGGGATATCTGTGAACGTCTCAGCCGCGAGAGATATTCAGTCTGACCCGATCACGGATACCCATTTACCGGACCAGAAGCCGACACTTCGGTAGCGCGGCGCTGTCGTTGATGAACTTGAAAAAAGTTCAATTTGTCCTTTCTCCCCATCATATGCGCAGTGAGGTCGTGATTTGGGCGAATTGTCTCAGAATCTAATGGTGTACCATCAGCATGTGAGTAGGCTCCAAATCCCGCACATTTCCTGACTTCAATATAGCCTTGCTGAGCTGCTCCGCACCAGTCATTAGATTGTTCCCGTCAACCTCAGGAGGGAAACTAGAATTCGGGGGATTCTAAAATGGGGTTCTTCAATCGCAGGGAAGGAGAGGTGTGCGGTGGACCTGCGTTGATACTCGAACCGTACAAGATGATCTAGGTCATGATCGACTTGATAAGCGTCGCATGCCCTGTTCTAGTTTACACTTCAGAACGTATCTCATTGACGAAGTGTCCGATGACTTACTCTCGATAGAATTACGCGATCTGATCCATATTGACGAACACCTTCATCATCGTCGCGGCACTCAGGACGAGTAACTCTCCACCTGTGGACGACAGCCTGAGCACATCCAAACCGAGCGCCCCGTCTGTAGAGTCGTGGAGTTTAAGGCGGTCCGTGTACTCCGCGGCTAGGGCACATTAGTTGACTAGGTAAACACCTCCGACATGTAACTGCGGCAAACCTCGAGCGCATAGGGCGATGGCATCGCCAAATTGGATCGCAACCAGCGCACCGTCGCGAAGAGACTGGATACGGAGGGGGGGGGATAGGTGCACCGGAGGTCGAAGTCTGAATGGGAGAGTGTGAGTTCCCAAGGGTGGACGTGTAAGGAGCACGCTGACAAATTATATATCCTCCAGGGTCGTTGGAAACCGTCACCATACTGTTCTCGCCGTCCACACCAGCGTAGAAAACGAGTAAAACGGCCTTTAATGGGCTCTCCGGTACAATGTCCAAGAGTTCCACATCCAATTCCACTCCAGAACGCATCCGAGAAGTCGTTGGGGTGAAGTCATGTATGACTCCGCGAATACTTTCACCAAGATCTTCCTCGGAAGTGAGCTCTTCGTAGCCCTCGAATCTCAGATTCCGTATCTGAACCCGGTTGTCCACCACAACCAAAATCTCGCGACCGTTGGAAATGGCGTTGCCGAGTGCGACAGAGTTGATGCATCCCTTTTCTATCTGGTGGTTCGAATACCACAGGGGAGAAGATGCGGGAGAGAGAAAGGAAGACTGGGGTCATGAGAACGGGTGAGAGGTCAGCGCTTCAGCCTCTGGGGACATTCGGGCTGTCAGCCCCGTTCGCCGGTTTGGACGTGTTTGAATGGGCCTGGCGCGTCAAGAAACTGGGAAGTAGTTCATTTACGTCTTTTCTCGACATTTTCCTGAGAAAAGTATAAGTTATGTCCCCGATTGACAGCCACAAGGTGGGACGAAATCTATTGCCAATCTGACCAATCAATTCAGTTTTTGACGGTTTTGGCCGTGTGACGTGAAAGGTTTCGCCGGGCTGGTTTTGGTGGTACAGAAGACACATCCCCGGCAGGTGATCGTCCGGTGAGGGTGGCCTACATGAGGAGACTGGCTCCCCACCCGTTCCCCTATTCCCCCGCCCCCCCCCCTCCTGCGCCACAATCCCTCTGTCCGCATACAAACCATGTCTGACCCCTTGGCACCGTGTATCGATGGTGGCAGACCCTCGGGGGAGGAGTATTTTGTGGAGAGGGCCACGATTGCTGGAGGCACCATCGCCGCAATACTCTACGGTACCACCGCCCACACCTTCGTCTACTCGCACTCACTTCGATTGTTCGTTTATTCTAGGAGTACTCACCATCCTGTTCTTCCAGTCTATGGCGGCACTCCTCAACACCGTCCACCGCAGAGAGGGCATCAAGTGGTGGCTCGTATTATACACCGTGGCCATGTTCTTGTTTGTGACGGTGTACACCACGTTGAACCACCGCAATGATTCCGATATGTTCATCGATCACCGCCCATCCGTCCTACAAGACGGCCATATCTACTCCGGGCCGCTTAAATACCAGACGCTCCTCCGCAAAAAGGCTCTCGGCCTTATCCCCAACGTTATGTTCACCTTGAACAATTGGCTAGCGGATGCTCTTCTGGTCAGTTCTTTGTTTGATGCCTCACTCACTCGTCCCAGTGTCGAACGTTTCCTCCGCTCCTAGATCTACCGTTGCTACATTATCTACTCCACGAGCCTCTGGGCTATCGCCTTTCCCTGCCTCATGTACCTTGCCTCTTTGGGTACGCATTCTAACTTTTCCAAGCCCGCCGCGATGCTCCGGACTCATCCCATCGATATAGGGACGGGTATCGTGGGACTATACTCCCAGCGCCTGGCGGTTCTGAAGGCACCAAGCCCTATCCCCCCTCGATTCGCTGTTCCATTCCTTTCAATCTCTGCCTCACTCAATGTTCTCCTCACCCTGATGATCGTCGTCCAGCTCGTCCCGCATGCTAGTGCTGCCACCGGGCCTGCGGTTGGAACTAGTAAATTGAACAAGGCAGCCTGCACCATGCTCATCAGGTCTTGTGCACTTTTCACTGTGAACTCGTTTGTAGTTGTTGCAGCGTTGGCGCTGGCCGCATACGCTGACTGGTCCGGAAGCTACCTTGCGGGCATCTTCTTCCCGATCCTTGCAGAGATTCAGGTTCGTGCCTTCCTGCGACCGCAATCTCCGGGGCAGTTGTCTAATGTGGCGATGTATCGGACAGGTGATCGCTCCGCTGCTCGTCATTCAACGGATTGCTGACGGGAGCGCGGACGCGGGTCGCGCCATTACCGCTGGACACACGGCGGCTTTGCATGGAAGGAACCCTGGCGAGTCTGGGGTTGTGGACGAGGCAGCGTCTGAGGGTCTTCTGAACCCGACCCCTTCTACGGTTCCTGTTCCCCGGCCTAGCCCGGCGCCTCCCATCCCCTTCTGACCCAGCACCACTCCCCTTCCGTTGCTTTGCTATTGTATTTCACCCCAAACCGTCCCCTGGCTTTGAATCTCTTCCCCGCATGTATCTATGTCATGCGTGTAACCTATTACCAGTTTCGAAACGATTGGCGTGTGACTTTACCCAGGCGACAAACGGGGGCACGTATTTTCTCTGTGGACTCTACTAACAATCGTGGTTGGTTGACCCAAGCTCGACGAAATGATCGAGCTTATCCCATCTTACGTTCTTAAGAGCGGTTGGTTCGGTGGGCCCACACACATGTAGTTTCTTCGGGTTTCCCCCATTCTTTGATCACCTAATAGCGTACACCCTTCTAGCAGGCTCTGCCGCTCCTCTCGACCACGGTTTGATCGTTCATTTGAACGGTAAGGGGTGTCAACGTCCGCAGTTCGGAGGGGTAGTAGGGAGGTGCCACAATACTTATAATAACTCGTGCCGGATCGTGACTTTCCATCCTCACCTCTCCCTGTTCAATGCTGAAGAATGTTTACGCAGAAGTTCAATCCGGTGGATCTTCAAGCTTCAAGAGCAAACCCTGTGATCCGGGATTGATGAATAAATTCTTCCACGTTCTTCCAGACGTATATTTTCTAGGTTCGTAAAAGATTTGAGGATCCAGCCACTGCAGGCCATCACGTCGGCTCGTACTGATGGTTGCTCGAGGGCCATGCCCAGATGTGTTCGATTACCATAGTGCCAGCTGCCAGGGGTGGAGCGTCCCTCGTAGATGTCGTCCGCGATGATTTGTTTCGGTATCGCCAGAGAGAGGAAGGACGAATCTCATGACTTCCCTGATGCCGCATATGTATGACAGAACCTCCATACCGAGTGTTCGTGGAGGTAACGTACTTGTCAATTCTTCGCACTTTCGAGTGGAGGAACCACTTGCTCTGAAGGGGCACCATTCAACGAGGCCATTACTTGAAGGAATGTTACGAGTATTAGAAAGCTAAGGCACTCCAGCAGACCGAGAACACCCCGAATCGTCTCCCGGAATCAGCAAAGCTCAGGTATGAACCTATGCTTCACGACCCCCGCCCACTCCTCCCACTCCTTCCAAAACTCCTCCTTCAAAGCATGGTTTTCTGCCGCCACCCTCTTCGCAAGCTGCCAACATACAGAATGTATCCCGACCATAGCAATGAGAACAACCCAATCCGCGTTCGACTTCCCGAACCACTCGTGGAGTACTGACCCTTGAGAGGTGGAACTCAGCGCCCACCCAAAAAACGGCGAACGGTAGGGCCATGTGGGAGGGGTGTCGGATGTATGCGTAGGGCCCGGTAGTCACAAACGCATGAGAGGTTAGAATCGCCAATTGGTATATGAAGTGGTGTCCGAGGGACGTGAAACTGGACAAAGGCAACAGAGAGGCGAGAGTGGTGAGCAGCGTGCCTGAAACGAGACGACGATTCAAGGGATTTGATTCGTAACCCCATGTGGTCATTCTTCGGTCTCGTTCAAACCTTCGAGCCGGACCCCCACCGGTTCCGCTGGCGTCACTGACTGGTGACGCGGAAGTGCCAGTCGATTTATGAAATCATTCTGATATTCATAGTCCAGGGTTGGGGTAGGTGGTACGCCACTCAGGCTTTGTGAGGTCGTCGCGACGACGAGCAACGAAACCCTTGCTAACGCGGGAGACATTTTAGAAGAGTTCGCCATGTGGTGGAAAGCTTGATGGTGGGTTTACCCGGATTCCCACGACATCAGGAAAAAACGCATACGTAACGTCCATACTTTACGTGACAAACTACGTGATAACAAGCGTTCCAGGGTGATTCTGGGTGATTCGATGTGATTTTGAGGTAAATCAACGGAAAATACGCTAAATAACCGAAAACATTGTATGTGTTTTTTCCTGATGGAGTTAACGAGCATTTGGTTCAGTAGCCGGGCTGCCGGTCGATTTGAGTTTCTATTGTTCGCAATACTCCATTCCTACGGGTCTGGTAGGGGCAATAGAACACAGGCCTAGAGACACATGGTGGATAAACAATACAGAGCGAGCTAGGAGTTGGAAGATGCACACTCAAGATTACGAGACATCGACGCACAGAACCGATGCACAAAGGTATATATCACCGTCCGTCGCACCGTCTCCCGAAGGACGTACGACGATCAGAGATTTACCCCAGAATGCTCACATTCTGCCTCTTCTTTTTCGAGCCCTTGTTAAACATCCGCCAGCTGCCGACGCGTTGTTCTCGGTTCGCTGTCGTAAGACCTGGTCAGTTAGTATTGCCGCACGGTATAAGGGATTTGTAATGACAGACCTTCCCAGCTCACATCCTCCTCGGCCTTGCGCTTCTTCGCCAGGACTTCGTCCTCTTTCTTCTTGGCTTCTGATCCCTCATTTTGCAAGGTTAGTCTTCACTGCTCTGTGTACGCCGAACGCGTCAGAGGTAAGCAAGCGCTGGTCCCAGGCAATTACCCTTACTTTCGTCACCTGAGTTCCTCCCCGATAAGCGTGGTCTCTTGAAGGATGGGATGAGGTTCATTACGCGATGATCGTCGTCTGGGTCGATGACGAGAGGGATCCGAGGAGTCTTGTCCGTGCTTCCTCGATGATCGCGGATAGTTCCCCCCGTTTCTTCGGATCCGACAGCTCAGATACAGCCTAAAGCACGGTGAGTAAGCGTTCTACAGGCAACACAAACCGTGTACCTTCTTCAGCTAGTCGAAAGCCCCTGGAGCACGTGCGCGTTGGGTCTTGTTAGGATGGAAGACTGCGGACGGAAAAACGTACGAGGCATATATGGGTCAACGAACACATTTTTCGATCGCGTCGAGCGGTGAAGCGAGCGGCTTCGTGCGCCGATGGCGGTCGAAGTGTTAGCACATTGGTGATGTGGGGTGTAAGGGGGGAATCGTGGCGATTGGTCACAAAGTGAGAGTTGTTGGCATCTCTTCTCGATGTTTTCCGCCGTGGCAGATTTGTTCATGCCTATGACGTCGTAAGAACTGTAAGAAATAAACCGGCGAGATCAGCCTCGAGACGCAGAGACGCACACCCGCTTACTCACAGGAACCTAACCCAACGGGAAATGGAGGACACGGCTCTACACGGAGTAGACATTATGTGGAGGGGAGCGTCTAGAGTTTCTGCAAAAGTCCAAGTGATCCACGAGGACCGGATCCAGGTCGAGGCGCGGAGGGTAACGCGTGGTCGTGGAGTATGTATGGTATCCTTCGAGACACTCTCTATGAACCATCATGGCTATCGTAGAAGGGGGATTGAGTTGGGACAGTTTAGGATCTGGCGGTGGAACGAAGCGTGAATATTTGAATTCCGACCGGGTGATATCACCTCTAGTTGTCGGGCGCTTGTCGGAGTTGAAATCCTTGCTATCGCCCAACGCCTTGCGAGTGATGCTTCACTTCTCAATGGATCTCACCTTGTATCTCGCCCAATTCCGACGCGTGTCCACGAGGCTCCTATGGGGAAGAGAGGGGTTCGGTAACCAGTAAGTGCGGGTATTCTCATCCACGGCGAGCTGACCGTGGTATTATCGCATCGTCCTTTCGTCCTTCGTGCACCCCCATCACCTCCACAATATTCCAGTTACCGTACAAACCCGTCCAGAAGATCCTCCCCGACCTCCCTGTGCTTTCGTCGACGGAGATATTTTCAACATGTGCGCAACGACAGGCTGGGCCAACCATTTCTTCCTCGGACGTGCTGGGAACGAATCAGGGCATTTCTGGGTTTGGGAGTGACCTATGGACTGATGCGGCAGGTGGTTCTGGTCGAGGCTTGGCGGGTAGGAAGATATGGTGTGGACGGGCTCCTGTCTGGTGCGGAGTTCTGTTAGGGAATCCCCATCCTGCCGCCTACGTGAGGTGCGGTGCTTGTTTTTATCGCATATTCTGGGCATCTAGCCACCATCTCTGACCATCCGAGACTCTGGTGATAGATTCCGAGGATGTGCCCGACGGAGCGACGGAATACTTCGTTGAATGCCTTGCAGCTCCCCAACCTCTACACCCTCGAGATTTCTCGATGCAGAATGGCCAAATCACCCGGTCTTTCGCGACCACCAGAGGGAATGGGAAACGAAACTTCAACTCAAGCAGGTCTGGACACTCCTCTTGCCCCACAGCGCATCGGCTGTTGCGATTTCGCTCAAACGTTGAGGATCTTACGCGCTGTTCTGTGGAACCTGACAGGGATTTCGTCGAGTCTCTTGCAGCAGGTGGGCTGAACAACGTCAGGAAGTTTTCGATTTTGTATCGAGGTGGGACGGATACCAGGTCAATGAGGGACGTTTCGTCGGGTAGGGTCTTTTTCGTTTCCCGCTCACTATCGATGCGGTGAGCTTACATGTGTTCTCACAGGGATTGCTGGGGCTCGCCCGGGGATTTGTGAATCATCATGCACACAAATCTCAAATCCGTGGCCCTCCTCTTCCGAGTAACTGAAGCAAGTGACGCGAACAGATGAAACGGGCCACCCAACATCGAAATAATGCGTCTCCACATTCAAAAACCTCTCAATTATCCAACTCATCTATTGCGCATCCCAGACAGCAACGTCACGGGATATAACACATTTCATGTACCCGGTGTCAATGCTCGTGTGGAACGAGGCTAAGGATACGGCGACAAGACAGCTGAGGGGTTCTTTGGCTGATGGTCCAAGATACTTGAAGACTGTTATGTTGCCTCCTGCTCCGGGGACTTGGGATGACTGTAATCCGAGCTCGAACTGGTAATGGAAGAGACCGCTGTTTGAAAACGCCTGCGTTGGCGGATCGTCGTGGCACACCCTTGTGAAAGACCCAGAGTGTATGGTATCCGCATAAACATACTATAATAGACGGGGACTCTACAATATATGATCCCGACTGACGGCACAGTTATAATAATCGGTGGTCGGAGGAAACGAGGGAATTCCTGCACTACTTATCCTGCTCGGACTTCGTATCTCTTGCACCCTGACACTTCGCCGTCCACAGAGTTACCTTGTCGAGGTTCGTCGGTCTACACAACATTCATTGAAGCTCTGTTCCTGAACCTCCGGGTTCAGTGGAAAAGGAGCGACGACCCCACACGACAGTCGTCCGTGCACCGACGGAGATCGGGGCCACATACTACTGGCGCCGAGAGCCTGCATGATCTACTCCGTGACCGGACGAAAGGCAGAAGGGAGAGCACGTACCTGGTCGAGGAAATTCTACCACGATCCAGCACCAATCCCTAAAGGCCGGACAAATGCTGCTCCTCTTCGTAACGCTGACTCGAATCGGGCTGGTGGGAGATCTTGGGAAGAGGTAGAGTATCAAGCGAACAAAGGTGCTGTAAAACTTGAGTGGCCTCAGGCGCGGTTGGCTGTTTTACTTGGCGCTTGACTCCGAGCTGGCGATCGCCGGGCCGGTACCGGAGCGGAACGCAGTACCACGACGCCAACCTTCGAACACCTTCCACTGTGAATTCTGCGCGCAAACCGGTCAGGTTTGACTAGACTTCCGCCCTGAGCCCCACTCCCGCCTTCACACTCCAACGGCAACAATCAATTCCTCCGATTCCTGGCACCTCCCCTTCCCACCTATGCAGTCGCGCCTCGTTCACTTCAAACTCGCGCTGGATGCTGAACTTTACGTTGAACGTTTACCATCCCATCTCTGGTCACTCGAATCCCAGGCTCAAGTCATTGATTAATGACGTCAATCTGTTTGACTGAGCAATAGCAAGCGACGGTTGGGTCGCGTCGTCTCTCCTGGACATTTGAAAACCGACGGGTAGCTGGCTGATTGTTTCTGTAGGCGTACGTCTTAGGCCCTGATAGTGAAGAACGTTCGACTACCGGGAATAGGCTTTCCAAAGATCGGATTTTCCAACGCGACTCTCGACGGAGCGAGGCACAGAGCACCGAGCAGGTTGGATCTTACCAAGTAGGTTTGGCCAAGGCGGTTCTCTCGAGTGGGGGAATTCGGATGGGGTTTACGGTCGAGCTGACGTTTGGGTAGCGAATTGTCACAAAATATCGTTCAAAATTCGACCTGAAGTTTCCTACCGGCACCCGAATACACGCAAGTGCAACCAGCGTCCGCTGTGAAACGTGACGTTCACGAAATAACGTCTGGTCCGGTGACGACTTTCGCCTCTCTTTCGGGGGAGAAGCTATGATTTTCGCTGGCTATGGTTGGAATCGAGATCACTAGGGATGAATCGGAGAAGGTGGGTCTTTATCCTTCACACCTAATCGCACTCCAGCTGAAGTGCAGAAAGTTGAGAAATGATAGCACGCTCCATCTTCCAGGGCCATTCGTGTCTTTGTTTTCCAGACGTTAGAGTGAGAGTGGACCTGGAGCCCTGTAGGTCGGCAAAGGGCCTTCAGGAACATCACGAGGGACGAAATCAGTTTACGGTCGCGAACTGGGGATAGGGCTGACGTGTCATGTTGAACACGGGTAAGTATCCGATTGGATTCCCATGCCCGAACCTTTGCTGTCAACCAGACCCCTGACGAATCCAATGCAGACTTCAAAAATGTCCTCACAGTCACGGAATAAAAACCCACACTTGACAAGCCTTGGCAAGAAGGTACAAAGGAGCGAGTCGGGTGTCGGTGACCAGGTGAGTGCATCCTCCAGACTAGTCTTTCCCATTTACCGCCAGCAGTAGCTTGGTTGGGAGGTGCGGGTGGTCGGGCGGGCGGAGGCGTTTCCCTGAGCTCGCATAGAGCTGGAAGGGTCTTTCACATGAGGCAACTAACCGCCAGCGTAGCCACGATCTTGTCCTTCAATAAGTGCGGCATGCGACCCGAGTCGGTCCGTCGACAGCAATGTGCGTGTTAATTGCTTCAGTTTCAGCCCTCTCCGTTCCTGATACCAGCAGCGAGGTGAGAACTCGAACCGCAGTAGCAGAATTTGATGACGAACCGGGAAGGTGTGCCCGCTGAACGCCTCCTCCTAAATGTCGCACCCATAAAGATTACGTTGAATCTGTCAGAACACGGTGCCGTACTGGCGGTAATATCAGCTTCAGGGCAGGGCGACAGTAAATTTCGGCGCACCCTTGTCGGTTATCCGGTAGACGGCTTTCAGTGACGGTTTTGGAATTTCGTACGGATCGGTGGTCTCCTCGCGAGCGTTCTAGGAGGATGCAGGCCGCGGGCTGCTCCGATATCTTCCCGTCAAACCCGGGTTCTGGGGAGGATAATTAAGTTTCATGAACGTGAGGTCAGGGTCACAAACATAACCGGTGTGAAAACGCTTTGAGTTCTGCGGAAAGCGACCCAATGAGCGCCTCAAGGCCAAATCAGTGCCAACCCGTCAGCGCCGCACGACTATGGGCACTATACATGTACAGGTAAAACCGGTAAACTATCCGGGTTTCTGGAAAGTTTTGTTTCGTACCAGTTACGAGAACTTATCTGTTTCAACTGTATTTCTACATCGGGTTGGGTGTGGTGTGATCACTGGGGCACCACAGGAAAGGGAGCCATGACGTGAATTTCGAAATAGTTACAGAATCATCCCGTAACCGTTATATCCGACCGTGAAATTTCGAGTTCTCACATCGGTTTATATTCCCTTGTGGGCCCATCCGAGATTTGGTAAATTTCCTTGAGCAGATGCAATTTTACGATCCGGGTGTAAGGTCATCACGGGCCTTGGGCGTTGAAATCGCTCACGGTTCCTGGCCAACATCGTGGGATCGGTAGGTTCTCATATGGGTCGTAGACGCAGGGCGGTAGTTATGGGGTCGTAACATAGATTTCATTAGGAGCGCCCTCGTGTGCCTACATGATACAAGCCTTGCCGGGCTTCGCCTCGGCATTCGGTTCATGGGGGGAGAAGTTATTACCCTGCAAGGTCCCTGTAACCCCGCAAGATCATCAATGTCGAATTATCTGATGTTCGTAGCAAATCTGTAGAAATGATGGCGCTTTGTTGATTACATGCGAAATGAGGGACAGGACACATCGGCCTCCCTAGTCTTATCCCGGGACCACTAAGGTCTCGGATAAGCTTGAATGCATTTAATTAGATATATATTACCATCCTATACGAAAAAACCCACCGCACTCGTGTGGTGGCCAAGCCCGGCGAGTCCGAGTCTCGTCCCCTTTTTGCTAACGCCTGATGGCACCCGTGGGAATCGAATAGCGTTCAGGTCAGTGATATTTGCAGCCACCGTACGCGATCCGGTGGGTCTGTTTAGGTGTTCCATTACCCCCATTATGCACGTACCAATTTGACCGATCATTTCGAGACACGACCAACTCGAAGGTTCAGGAAAAAGCGATCCTAGGGGTTGTCTTATTAGATCAACAGTTCTTTATACGTTACATTTGTTGTACACGAATGTTCCGCCGTAGGTAGACGCACAATGGCATCTGAGCGTTGCCGGATTCTTGATAATGCTGTGTAAAGTTGACCATGAGTGAATACATCCTGTGTCAAGTCAATCCCGACGCAATCTAAAGTCAAGCCTTGGCAACTATGAAAGGTAGAAGCGTATGCGGGGGCGAGTGGGAATTGACGGCGGCAAAGTGTATGGCCAGATTGCAATCGCTCTTTGAACGTGATTCGAGGGAGTAAGATGTCGCCGGTGTTAGTTCCGGGGGTTTGGGTGTCGTGAAGTAAGCGAACGGTGACCAGTTTCGACCCTGTCCCAACCACTGTAACACGTGCATTCTTGACCAGACCTTGATCGATGGAGAAGTTTCGTAATAGGCGATAAACACCCCCTACCTTCACCGTTAGACTGTAATCCGGTACTCCATTGGGGCGTCGACACCGGACATAGTCTAACACGGCATCGGGATTTGGGAGAGGGGAATCAGCATCCGAGCCAGTGTTTGCCACCTCTGCTGCCTGAGTGTGTTTTTCGAGTGAGTCCGCAGCATGGTATTGGCGAGAGGGGGAAGTGAGTAAGTTGAGTACCGCAGCATTGTACAGGTCAACTTGTGTGTTAGTTGGTGCCAGTATACAACGCCGAAGGCAGGCGTTGGGGTCATTGGTGATATTCTGACCATAGACGAAGTTTATGACATCCTTGGCATTGGTGGTGCGGGTGAGAAATGATAGGTCAACGCTGGGGCCAGCGCCATCACCGATTGCATCCACAAACGAAGCAAGGGCTGGGTCTTTGGCATTTCGAATCGGTGCGGTGAGCCGTGCGATCTGAAATTGCTCCCAAAATTGGCATCGTGAGATACACGCATTCAAAATGTCCGCCTTCCGTCCACGTGGAATGACCGGGCAGGTCTGCCGGAAGTCCCCAAGCAGAATCACAACCTTTCCACCAAAAGGAGTTTGGTTACGCATAACCTTCCTGCAGCATTCTTCCACACACGCCAATACTGCGCGGTTCGCCATTGGGGCCTCATCCCAGATGATGAGGTCACATCGTCGAAGTAACTCACCACGTTGGTGATGTGGCTCGATTGTAGACATGAGCAATTCATTGTTCTCGTTGACAGGAACCTAAGTTGTGTTAGATATGGAAACTGTTGGCCATCGACAATACACATACACCAAACGTAGAGTGGGTTGTTCGTCCTCCGGGGTAAAGTTGAGCGGCAAACGCTGAGGTCGCAGTAGGGAGAGCAATTCTCCCCTCAGCTCGTACCCAGGCACAAAGTGTGTTCACCAGGAAGGTTTTACAACGGCCAGCCTTCCCATCAATGAACATCAAGAGCGGTTCATTGTTATAGACCGCTTGCTGCACCCGCAGGAATATATCATGCTGTTCAGGGTTGAATACTGACACCCCAACGTCCACCTGTTGCCTCAACGTCCCAGATTGTGACAACCAACGGTGCAATTCCCATTCAGCCTCGTTTTCACGGGTCAGGGGTTCAGGTAGTCCGTAATCTTCAAGGCCTTTTCCGTGACCTTGGAGAAGTAATCCGAGCCATTTGAGAGCCTCGTTACAACCCTCCTCTGAATTGCCAGCGGTGGCTACAATAAAATCTTCAGAGATTTTGGACTGAAACTCTGTCCAGAATTGGAGGGTGTCACGATTTTCACCTTTACACTCATTTTCTTCTAAGTTTGAAGCGCCCAAACATTAGTTCAAATCATGACATGGCGTTATCTTTTCTTATCTTATCTTTTCACACTTCAAAGTCACACCATCAAGACGAGGAAAACAGATAGTATTGGAATACCAATAAAGAACTATCTATTTGGAAGAACCTGCTAC
>Ga0307511_10003139_pt1 | contig 17033 bp, 11 predicted proteins | sample 13_EM_MG_FD_200266 | JGI IMG/M metagenome (GOLD analysis project Ga0307511, IMG submission 200266) | Populus trichocarpa ectomycorrhiza microbial communities from riparian zone in the Pacific Northwest, United States - 13_EM | ecosystem: Host-associated > Plants > Roots > Unclassified | place... | reverse complement strand
GTTCGCCGCTCGCACCGACGTCTACGCCACGCGGTGGGAGAACGCGAGTACGGGCAAGGCGGGCTGGCTGCCAGCGGCACGTGGCGGATGGCGCAAAGGCGTTCGTCATGAGGACCGTGACTATCTGCCGCTGAGCAAGGACGTCTTGCGTGCGCATCTGACCGGTGACGTGCATGTCGGGCTGTATCCGCTGCTGGACGGCGATCTGTGCTGGTGGCTGGCGGCTGATTTCGACGGTCCGATGGCGATGTTGGACGCCCTGGCCTACCTGAAGGCTGCCAGGGCGTGGTCGGTGCCGGCAGCATTGGAGGTGTCCCGTTCGGGAGTGGGTGCGCACGCGTGGGTGTTCTTCACCACCCTGTGCCCGCAGAGATCGGCGCCGCGGTCTCGACCCGGATCCGTGCCACCGCGTCGCCTGTCGTGCATGCCCGGCTCAGCTCGGGAATCCGCGTGGAATCAGACGAGCTGACCCCCGCGTTGCACGCCACGCTGAAGCACGCCGCGTCGATGGCGAACCCGCTGTTCTACGAGCGCCAGAGACTTCGAATGTCCACATGGGACACACCGAGGTTCCTGCGCAGCTACGACGAAAACCTGGACGGCGGGCTCATCTTGCCTCGCGGACTGCGGGACACGGTGGCCTCGCTGGTCGAACAGGCGGGCAGCCGCCTCGAGATCACCGACGAGCGGCAGCCCGGCGAGTGGCGGGAGTTCACCTTCGCCGCCACGCTGACCCGTGAACAACTGGACGCCGTAGACGATCTACGCGACCACGACCTCGGTGTGCTGGTCGCGCCGCCGGGCGCGGGTAAGACCGTCATGGCCTGCGCGGTGATCGCCGCTCATGCGACCTCCACGCTCGTGCTGGTCGACCGTAAGGCGCTGGCCGACCAGTGGCGGACCCGCATCGGCGAAATGCTGGGTGTCAAAGCCGGCCAACTCGGCGGCGGTCGCCGCAAAACCCGTGGCGTGGTCGACGTCGCGATGCTGCAAACCCTGGCCCGCAAGACCGACATCGAGCAGCTGACCAGTGGCTATGGGCTCATCGTCGTGGACGAGTGCCACCACATCCCGGCCGCGGCGTTCGAGCACGCCGTCAAGCAGATCCCGGCCCGCCGCTGGCTCGGACTCACGGCGACGCCGTACCGCCGCGACAAGCTCGACGACCTGATCGCATTGCAACTCGGCCCGGTTCGCCACACCATCACCCACTCCACACCACCTCACAAGGACAGCGCGCCCCAGCTCGAACTCGACGCGACCGCCGAGCGCCCGACACCGGTGCTCCATGTGCACGACACCGCCTATCGCTACCTCGGCGACGCCGAGCCGGCCAAACCCGGTGGCATGGCGGCCATCTACCGTGATCTCGTCGCCGATGACGCCCGCCTCACCCAGATCGTCGACGACGTGGTCGCCGCACTGGAACGGGGCCGACACTGCCTGCTGCTCACGCAGTGGACAGACCACGTCGAGCAGTTCGCTGACCAGCTCCGCCAACGGTCGCTCGACCCGGTCGTACTACGCGGCGGCATGAGCGCCACCGCACGACGCGACGCCCTCAGCCGACTCCACGCTCCGGCCGGCATGGCGCCGCTGTTGGTCGTCGCCACCGGGCCATTCGTCGGCGAAGGATTCGACTGCCCCGTACTGGACACTCCGTTCCTCGCCGTGCCCATCGCGTTCAAAGGACGCCTCGTCCAATACGCCGGCCGTATCCTCCGCGCCCACCCTGGCAAGACCACCGCCGAAGTCCACGACTACCACGACATCAACACCGCCGTTCTGGCCTCGTCACTGGCCAAACGCGCACCCGGCTACGTCAGCCTCGGCTTCACCGACCCCCGCCGATCAGGATCAACCTCTTGACGCAAACCGACGTGCCCCTTGGCCATGTGGGTAGTGGTGTCCGGTGAACGCAGGCGATCACGCAGAATCGGAGTTGCCGGCCCACGCGTCCAGGAGCTCCTGCGGCGAAAAGACAGCCTGCGACCCACCACAGGACACCCCACTCCGCGACACCACCACGATCGGCACCAGTTGGTCGGTGAGCGCGGCGCGATGCCGGTACAACTCGGCAAGGTCGTGGTCGTCGAACGGGGACCGTTCCAGCCACTTGATCGACCCGACAAACAGCAACTGCTGCGCGACCGGGGCCCGATCGGCACCCACGATGTCAATCTCGACGTCGTTGCTGCGAGTCCAGTATCCGCCGATCACCGCCGCCGTCGGCAGACCATGTGCAGGCAGGCAGCGCGCCAGCGCCTCCCGCACCAGGGGCTCGATCACCCGCCCGCGCCAACTCGTCCAGTCCCGCCGCACCCGTTCCAGCACCATGTCACCACGGCCGCGTTCGATCTGCGCCATCGACGGGGCGAGAAACCGCAGCCAGAACCGCAGATACGGGTCGGTGATCCGATACCGCCGGTCTTTGGAAGGCCGGGGCGATATCGGGAGGTCGCCGGCGACGATCCGCTTGTCCACCAACGTCGCCAGCGACCTCTGCAGCGGGGCTGCCGCGATCCCGCCCGCTGCCTTGGCGATGTTGGTGAAGGTGCGCTCTCCGGTGCCGATCGCGGCCAGCACGGTCCGGGCCTGCAGATGGTCAGGAAACTCCGCAGCCAGTGAGCGTTCAGCCGAGACCAACAGCGGGGAGGTCGGATTGGCCAGCGCCTGCTCCAGGAAGCCCCACAGATCCTGTCCGGCCTGCCAGTCCGCACAGATCAGCGGGAGTCCTCCGGTGACCAGCGCCGCGTCGAACGCGCCGGCCGCGTCCACCCCGAGCATGTCGCCGAGGTTGAGCGGATTGAGCGGTCCGATGACCATCTCACGGCCACGTTGATGGAACGGCCGCTGGTAGCTGTCCAGGGCCTCCATCATCGACAGGTCGGAGCCGATCAGGATCAGCAGCACCGGTTTGCGCGACAGATACCGATCCCACGCCCGTTGCAGCAGGCCCTCGAAAACATGGTCGTCATCCATCAGATAGGGCAGTTCATCGATGACCACGACGCTCGGGGCGTCCGGGGGCACCGTGGCAGCCAGCAGCCGTAGTGCCTCACCCCAGTCAGAGGGATGGCCTGCGGCGAGCAGATCACGTGCGGGCAGGGACGACTCGTCCGCATCCTGTCGAAAGCGGGCCAATTCCATCGCGACCGGCGCTCCAGTCGCGGTGAAGAACAGACTGGCCACGCCGGACCGATCGACAAAGGTCTCGATCAGACGAGACTTCCCCACCCGCCGACGCCCCCGCACCAGCAGACAACGCCCTGGCCGGTCGTCGTCGACCCCACTGGACACCCTTGCGAGCTCCTGCTCCAGGATCCCCAACTCGCGTTCACGACCCACGAACCGCGCCACACCGCCACCTCCATGTTACTAACATCCAAGTTAGTAACATGGAAGTTAGTAAGTCAAGGGTGTGGGTCGCGGGTTCGTTCGGACGGGGCTGGTCACCACCCGCTTGACCGTCAGGCGGGCCGGGTCAGCTCGGCGCGGATGGTGGCCAGGGTGGTTCCGGCCGGGGCGAGGTCGATCGTGTCGCCGGCGGTGGTGTTCAGCGCGATCTGGGGGCCGGTCAGCTCTCCCTTGTCGACGCCGTTGACGAAATACTGGATCGATGACCCGGGCCACGGATTCGTGATGGTGAGGCGGCCGCCGGCCTGGCTGGTGGCCTGGACGTAGCGCACGACATTGCCCCGGATGCCGCTGGAGACCAGGAAATCGCCGTACGCGAGCAGGCCGCCGAATTTGGCGTTCGAGTCGCGTGGCCAGTCCGGGAAGACCTTGACGTCGTGCTGGAACGACTGGAGCAGCATCTCGTCGAGACCGGAGGTGGTGACGTTGAGGTTCTCGATGCCGCCGCCGAAATGGTGCACGGCCAGGTTGGGATAGCTGTAGTCGGTGGCCTCGCGCCGGAGTTCGGCCATCAGCGTGCTCGGGTCGTAGCCGACCATGGCCGCGGCGGCGTACAGCGTGGCCGGGGAATTGTCGCTGTGCCAGTTGTTCAGCTGGGTCACGGTGTTTCGCGCGGTCTGGAGCAGGCTGCCGGGACTGTCGAGCCCGACCTGGTTGCCGGGGTAGACGGCCTGGATGGCGATGTCGTTGCCGTCGCTGACCCAGCCGACGCCCTGGGAGGTGTGGCTGAAGACGGTCTGGCCGTCGCGGGTCATCGTCGGCAGCGGGGCGAGCTTGCCGTCGATGTTGCGCCAGGTCGGGATGAGCGAGGAGTTGACGCCCAGGGCGCCGCTCATGTCGACCAGGCCCTGGAACAGCAGGTGCACCAGGCCCAGCGAGAGAATGTTGTTGGTCTGCGGGTAGGGGTCGCCCTCCTGAGGGGCGTCGTTCTCGATGGTGTACGTCCCGGTGGCCGCGTCCCAGGTCAGGTAGTGCTGCCAGAACAGGCCGACCTGTTCGAGGTAGGGCAGGACCTTTCGCGCGTAGGTGGCGCTGCGGGAGTACTCGTACTCCATGACCATGTCGCTGGCCAGGTTCACGGCGTCGGACTTCTGGTTGTACAGCTCGTCCACCGCGGTGGTGCCGTTGGGCGACAGGCCCACCGGGTAGAGCACACCCTGGAAGCCGTTGGCCGCGGCCTTTTCCTGGCCCCGTGGGATCCAGGCGAGCACGGGTGCGTCGTAGGAGCCCATCTGGTCGATGTGGTTGGTGGACAGGGCGGCGTAGAACGGGGCTTCGTAGTTGTAGTTGGTGTGGTAGTCGCCGTTCCAGTTCATGGCGCCGGTGATCCAGTTGCCCCACAGGCCGGGGGCGTATTTGCCGGCACGGGAGACCGAGCCGAGCAGGTAGAGCGAGCCGTACCAGCTCTTCTCCACGGCCTGGTCGGGAATCTGGACGAAGGACCGGGACCAGTAGCTACGCCACCAGTTCTCGTGTGCCGCACGCAGTCTGGACAGGGAGCCCGCGGTCAGCGAGGAGGCCATGGACTGGGCGACGGACTGGTAGTGCTCGGTGTCGTGGCTGCTTTCCGTTGCGGCGGCGAGGGTGTAGGTCACGCCGGGATGGAGGGTCAGCCTGATCTGGTTGCCCGACAGGCTCGATGCCTTGCCCAGCACGGTGGCGGAGACGCGGGCCTGCGGATTACCGGCGGCGGGGGTGGTGCCGGCCTGCACGTCCGCGTTGAGCACCTGGCGGCTGCTGGACACGGCCGGGGTGTTGCCGAACCCGTCCTGCAGCGTGACGGTCGCGTCCTGCGACCGCGAGCCGGCCAGGCGCAGGGTGGTGACGAACAGGTTCTCCGTGGCCGAAACCCAACTGGTGGACGAGAGGGTCTCGCCGCCGAGGGTGTAGGTGCCCTCGACCTGTGCCTGGGCGATGTTCTGCACCACGTGGTAGGTCGAGCCGGCCAGGCCGGGGACGGCCAGCACGACGCGACCGAGCGGCTGGATGGCGTTGCTGGCGGTGGAGAAGAAGTCGTTCTTGCCCAGGTAGAAGGTCTGGTTGTCGATCGAGCCGCCGACCGCGACGCCGACGTCTCCGTTGCCCAGCAACGGCGCGTCGACGGTCTCGCCGTTGGCCAGGACGGACGGCGGGGCGTTCCAGACTCCCTGGAACCCCGCGACGGTGCTCAGGGCCAGGGCCGAGGTGGGATCGGTGACGGTGTGCGCGACGACGGCGCCTGGGACCGCCGTCAGGCCGGCGGCGACCATGGCGGCGGCCAGCAGGGCGCGGAGGTGGACTCTCACTGGGATGACCTTTCATCCGTGACGGTATGGCAGGGTTCGAATCACAGCGCGCCGGCCGACGGCGCGCGTCCCCCGCTCGTCACCGGCCAGGTGAGCACCGGGCTGCGCAGCGCGGCGGCCCGGGCGGCGATCTCGGCCCGATCGGGCCCGGCGAGCGTCAACAGGCCGTAGCGCAGCCTGACCGGTCCACTTTGGACCTGGGGGAAGTTCGTGTCCCAGTAGTTGTTCGCGACCCAGCTCAGCAGCAGCGGATCACGGTCTCGCGGAATGCCGTCCGGCGGCGGTCCGAAGTGGAACCCGCCGAACTGGACCAGTGGCGCGTCCGGGGTGAGCAGCGCGACCGCCCCCCACGCGTCCCACATCGCGGCCGCCGAGCCGACCGTCACCCAGCCGCGGGAGGCGCCGGGCAACTGCCCGTCGTCGAGCGCCACCACCTGCCCCGCGGTGTCGAACTCGGCCTGCCAACCGGCTTCCATCGCCAGCGGCAGCGCGAAGTACACGCCGGTCGGCGCGGAGTCCCCGACGAGATCGACCTCGATGTCGACGCGGACCACCGGGTCGATCGCGTCGAACGTGATGCGCTGCACCAGGTTCCTGACGCCAGGTGCGGCGAACCGGCGGACCAGCACCACACTTCCGGGCCGCTGCTCGACAGCGCAGTCCAGCACCCGTGCCGCCGGCTCGCGGATCGGCGTCCACGGTCGCCAGCACGACTCGTCCAGCATCTCCCGGTCGAGGTCGCGTGCGTAGAAGGCGCGCCGGGTGCCGTCGACGAGCGGATCGGGTCGCTCCCGGACGAAGGACAGCAGGTCCATGCCCGGCCGCGGCCGCAGGACCTCGCGGCCGGTGGCGCGATCGGCCAGGGAGCGGATCCGCCCGGAGTCCGGCTCATAGATCAGCACATGGAACGGCGACTCGATCCGGCCGGTGGCGGCCACGCGGCTGACCGCGGAGGCGAAGTTCAGCTCACGTGCCGACCTCTCCTCCTGGATGATCTGGCACGTCGGCCGGCCCGGGAACACCGCCGCCGGCAGGTCGTCGACGCCAACGATCCGCCAGGACCTCGGGGCGAGCTCCACAGGTCCGAACCGCCGGCGCCGCTCCTCGAGCCCGGGCACCCGCCACGACCGGTTCTCATCGGCCATCCGACTAGCGCGATAGGTCCGCTCAGTGGCCGCCGGCTCGGCGAACCAGGCGTCCGGCAGGTCTAGGGCCGCCGTCCGGGGGAAGTCGGTGGGATTGCAGAGCAGCACGCCGGCGATTCCCCTGTCCGCCACCGGGTTGCCGGCCAGGCACTCAAGCGCGTCCATCACCGCGAACGCGGCCAGCTCATGCCCGGCAAAGGCGCCGGCCTGCTTCATCGTCTCGACGGCGGTGGCCCGCGGGTTGCCCGGTGTGGAATCCCAGTGGCTCCAGGTGTGCTCGTCGAACAGGTCGACATGCTCGGCCGCCGCCGCCACGACGGCGGGATCGGCGGCCATCGCCTCGGCGGCGGCCAGCAGCGGCTTGGCTTGCTGGTTGGCCACGGTGGCCGCCGGCGCGCTGCCGACGCCGAAGCTCCAGAAATCGGTCCAGTCGCCGTTGAGGACCGGGATGTCGTCCTCGGGCACTCGCCGCACCCGGTCCCTGAGGTCGTCGAACGTCGCGTACCGGATGCGCGGCCCTCGTCCCTGCTCGTTCCACCGCCGGATCAGGTCGGGCAGATACGGGTTCGGCGGCGCGTTGTCCCACATCACCGGCGAGCAGGTCGAGGTGAGGTAGACGAACGGCAGCCGGTAGCCGGTTCGGCGCAGCCGCTCGTGCAGGGCGTCCCAGCCGGCGGCCATCCGCTCCACCGAGTCGTCCCAAGTGGACAGAAGCTGGTCGAACATCGTGTAGTGGCTGCCGTTGAACACCCGCAGCCGCCGCCCGGACGGCGCCTGCCAGGCGAACAGCCCGGGCCGCGGCGACACGGGTTGGCCCAGGTGCCTGTTGACCGCCATCACGAACAGGTCGACACCGGCGTCCAGCAGCTCGTCGGCGATCGGCCACGGCACGCCGTTGACGTCGTGCTGGCAGGCGACGGGGATCGGCCGGCCGACGACCTCCTCCAGCTCACGCTTGCCGGCCAGCAGCCGGCGGATGCCGGGCCGGTCGACCGTGGCGCCGACATGCCAGCGCAGCCCGGACAGCCCAATCCGGCCCTGGGCGCACAGTTCCTTGAACCGGACGACCTGGTCCGGGGACGCCTCGGCCAGCCAGCGCCGCACCGGCTCCGTCGCCTCACAGGTCCATTTCGGACGGTGATCGGCCGGCAGGTCCGCGGTGCGCTCCAGCCAGTCCAGGGCCTGCGAGAGGTATTCGCCCTGCAACCGCCACAGGATCGGCTGCGAGTGCGTGTAGCCGACGTCGAGATGGCTGTGGTGCAGGACGAGGATCTCCTCGATCACTTGCTGGCCCCCGCGGTGAGTCCGGCGATGAACTGCTTCTGCAGGGCGAGATAGCCGGCGACCGGGATGACCGCCGCCAGCAGCATCACGCCGAACAGCTGGGCGTAGTTGGTGGAGTACTGGCCGACCGACAGGTAGATGCCGGTGGTGATGGTCTGGCCGCGCAGCGGGCCGAGGATGAACTGCGGGTTCATGAAGTCGTTCCAGATCCACAGCGACAGGAAGATCACCACGGTCGCGGTGGCCGGGCGCAGCAGCGGCATGATGATCGTCCACCAGATGCGCAGGGCGCCGGCGCCGTCCACCACCGCCGCCTCGACGATCTCGCCGGGCACCGCGCGCAGGAACCCGGAGTAGACGAACACCGCGAACGACAGGTAGCCGCCGCCCACGTTGGCCAGGATCAGCCCCGGGTAGCTGTGGTCCAGGTGCAGCCAGGTGAGGATGCGGATGGTCGGCAGCAGCACCACGGCCGGCGGGATCATCAGGCCGGCGCCGAACGCGGCCAGCGCGACCCGCCGGAGCCGGGCCGAGCGGCGGGTCAGCCAGAAGCTGACCGCCGAGCCCAGCGGAATGATCAGCAGCACCGAGGCCACCACGGTGGCCGCGGAGTTAACCAGTCCTATTTGGACGATCTGGTCCGGGCGGGACAGGGCGTCCGCGAGGTTCTGGGTGGTCGGCGGCGTGGGCGGCGCCGCCGGGTTCCGCAGGATCTGGTCCTGGGACTTGAAGGCGTTGACGATCGTGAGATAGATCGGGCTGACGAAGGCCAGGGTCAGCAGCCCGGCCGCCGCGAGATGCCCCGCGCCGCGGCGCTTTCTCCGCGGCGTGTGAGCGATCGGTGTCGGGGCCGCGGCCCGGCGCTGTGGGGTCAGTACGGTCACAGGTCCACCTCTCGGCGGCGCAGCCGGTTGGTCACGGTCAGCGCGATCACGGCGGAGACGACCAGCAGCAGGACGGCCACGGCCGACGCGTAGCCGAAACGGTCGTCGGTGAAGGCGAGTTCGACGATGTACAGCGCGGTCGACCGGGTGGAGTCGGCCGGGCCGCCCGCGGTGAGCACCGCGATGATGTCGTACAGCTTCAGCATGGTGATCAGCGAGATGGTGACGCTGATGGTGGTGCCCGGGGCCATCATCGGGAAAGTGATCATCCGGAACCGCTGCCAGCGGCCGGCCCCGTCGACCCGCGCGGCGTGGTACAGCTCGACCGGGATCGACTGGAGCGCCGCCAGGTGCACCACGGTGGTGAAGCCGGTGAGCACCCAGGCCGCGACCAGGCCGACCGAGAACATGGCCAGGCCGGGGCTGCCCAGCCAGGTGATCGGCCGGTCGATGATCCCCAGATCGGTCAGGACGTGGTTGAGAACGCCGTCCTGGGCCAGGATGTAGCGCCAGACGAAGGCGACCACGACCCCCGACAGGACCTGCGGCAGGAACGCCACGGTGCGCATCGCCCAGAAGCTCAGCGAAGTCTTGTTCAGCAGCACCGCGAACCCGATGCCGGCGGCGTTGGCGGCGATCGTCACCGCGGCGGCCATCACCAGCGTGAAGGTGAGGCTGGCGGTGAGGGCGTCGTCGTGGACCATCGCCGCGTAGTTGTCGGCGCCGACGAAGTGGACCTGTGGCAGCAAAGGGTTCTCGTCGGTCAGGCTCTGCCCGGCGCTCATCACGACCGGGACGATGATGAACAGCGCGTACAGGCCGACGGCCAGCAGGGCGAGCGCCCCCAGGGCGAGGTCGCCACGGCTTCTAGTGATCATCATTTCGTCGCCGTGTCCCAGGCCGTGTCCAGTTTGGACAGTTCACCCGTGATGTCGTCGGATCGGAACAGCGCCTGGCTGGCCGCGTAGAAGGCGTCGTTCAGCCCCGAGGGCATGGCGTCGTCGTCCGTCGCCCAGCCGATCGCGGAGACCTTGGCGTTGTTGTCGGTGACGTAGGCGTAGGAGTCCTTGAACACCTGCGTCACGTTCACCTTGTAGTCGGCCAGTGTCTTGCCCTTGAGCATCGGGAAGGCGCCGTCCCCCTCGATCAGGGCCTTGTAGTTGGCCGGGGCCAGCGACCAGGCCTCGGCGAACGCGGTCGCCTTGTCCGGCGCGGCCGTGGCGGCGCTGATCGCCATCGACCCGCCGACGGCGAAGGGCACCACCAGGGAGCCGTCGTCGGTGGGCGTCAGGAAGGAACCGAAGTCGTCGGCGTGATCCTTGGGCACCGCGCCGAGAAACCAGCTGCCCATCATGTACATCGCGGTCTTGCCCGAGGTGAAGTCGGTGATCGAGTCGGCGTACTTCACGCCGAGCGCCCCGTCCTCGAAGTACCCGTCCCGCACCATCGTCCGGTACTTGGCCACGGCCGCCGCCACGTTCGGGTCGGTGAACCGCACCTTGCCCGCGTAGCGCTCCCGCAGCCACTTCGGGTCCTTGCCCAGCACGTCCGCGGACAGGATGCCGACCAGCGGCATGGAGGCCGCGAACGGATCGCCGCCGCCGAGCTCGATCGGGGTGACGCCGGCCGCCTTCAGCTTGGCGCACACCGACATGAACTCCGCCCAGGTCTTCGGCGGGCCGGCGATGCCGGCCCTGGCGAACAGCGTCCTGTTGTAGAAGACCATCGGGATGATCTGCGAGTTGGTCGGCGGGATGTAGACCTTGCCCTGGTAGGCGTTGCCCATCGGGAGCAGGAAGTTCGCGTTCACCCAGCTCTGGTCGTACGGCCGGAGCAGGCCGGCCTTGACGAAGGTGGCCGGCGTGATTGACTGCAGCAGGTCGGGGAACTGCCCGGACGCCTGCAGCTGCTTGGCGTAGGCGTCGCGGTCCGTGCTCGGGGAGACGATCTTCTTCACCGTCACGCCGGGCACCTGGTGCTCGGCGGCGGCGATCGAGCTGTCCCAGAACGAGGCGGTCAGGCTGGGACTCTCGAAGGTCAGGTAGGTCAGGGATGCGTCGCCGTTCGCGCCGGGCGACACCGCGGAGCACCCGGTGATCAGGGCGAGCCCCACGGCGAGGCCGGCAGCGAACGGTCGGATGTGCCGCATGGAAGGCTCCTGGGGACGTGGGACCCGATCGGCGTGGTGGCTCGACGCGCGAGGCGCCTCCGAGATAACGTTATTTCGACGATAGGCCCTCGTTACGGGAAGGTGTCAAGAGGCGGAGTCCGACAATGACCCGCGGTAGCGATCGAGGAGAAGCCGGATGAGCCAGGGGGGACGGCCCAAGCGGCCGACCATGGTCGACGTCGCCCGCGCGGCGGGGGTCGCGCTGCGCACGGTGTCGCGGGTGGTCAACAACGACCCGACCGTGGGGCCGGAGTACGTCGCCAAGGTGCAGGCGGCGATCGCCGCGCTGAACTTCCGGCCGGACGAGCGGGCCCGGCAGCTGCGCACCGGCGTCACCGCCGCGATCGGCGCGGTGGTCCGGCGCATCGCCGAGGTCAACCCGGCGCTGGCCGCCATCGAGCAGACGGCGCGCGCGTCGGGGCTGGCGCTGCTGGCCGCGTCCACGGACTTCGACGAGGACAGGGAGCGCGAGGTCCTGGCCTCGATGTGCCGGCAGCGGGTCGACGGCATCATCGTCGAGCCGTTCGGCGAGAACCACGGCTACCTGGCCCCGGAGCTGGCGGCCGGCATGCCCATCGTGGCCATCGACCGGCCGATGAGCGGGATCGCGGTGGACTGCGTCATGTCCGACAACGCCTCCGGCATCGGCACCGCGTTCCACCACCTGCGCCAACACGGCCACCGCCGCATCGCCTACATCGGCGACAGCGAACGCGTCTTCTCCGGGCGGGAGCGCGCCGCCGCCTTCCGCGCCGCCCTGGGGGCCCACGGCCAGCCGGCCGACGGCCTCGTGCACCCCGGCGACGTCACGCCCGAGCGGGTGGCCGCGGCCCTGGACGCCGCGCTGCACGGCGCGGAGCCGGCGACCGCGCTGGTGACCGGCAACATGGAGACCACCATCGCCGTCCTGCGCGGGTTGGGGCGCGAGGCGGCCGGGCGGCTGGCGATCGTCGGTTTCGACGAGGTCCCGCTGGCCGACCTGCTGCAACCGGCGCTCACCGTGGTCGCCCAGGACACCGCCGAGATCGGCCGAACCGCCGTCGAGCTGCTGCGCGCCCGCATCGCCGACCCGAGCCGCCCGCCGCGGACCGTGGTCGTCCCGCTGGCCCTGAAGCCTCGCGGCTCCGGCGAGGTGCGGGCCTGACCCTTGACAGCTCGGGCGATTCGCAGCACCCTGTCGCGATAACGTTATCTCGGGGCCGCCATCCCGTCGCGTGAGGGGTGGTGCCATGAAGTTCGGGCGGGTCCTCGGCGTCGTCGCCGTCACGGCGCTGGCGTGCACCGTGCTCTCCCCGGTGACCATGGCCGACCCGGTCACCGCGAACCAGGCCTGGCGCGTGGTCCAGCAGTACACCGGCGACTGGACCAGCCCGCCCACCAACCTCGCCAACGGCGAGACCGTCGACGCGCCACTGCTGGGCAACGGCGACATCGGCGTCGCGGTCGGCGGATCGATCGCGAACCAGACCCTGTACCTCGGCAAGAACGACTTCTTCTCCGGCACCAGCCACGCGATCCGGCCGCTCGGCCGGATCGTGCTCAACGCCGCCGGGCTGAGCGGCTCGTCGTACCACGTGGTCCAGGACATCGCCCACGCCGAGGTGCGCGGCACCTACAGCCTCAACGGCCAGACATTCAGCGCCACGAGCTGGGTGGACGCCAACTGGGGCCTGGTGGTCACGTCGTTCACGCTCACCGGCGGGGGCACACAGCAGATCCGCATCACGCTGCAGACCGGTTCCGGTGGGACGCCGAGCATCTCCACCACCGGCAACGATTTGGACGCGGACGTCGTCGCGGACACCGGCGCCGGCAGCGATCCCCGGGCCCGCGTCGCGGCGCGCACGATCGGCCAGACCCAGTCCATCTCCGGCAACACGATCACCCTGACCATGCAGCCGGGCACGACGTCCACTCTGGTGGCCGGCATCGTCTCCAACATCGACAGTCCGTCCTGGCAGTCCGACGCCGATTCCATCGTCGGCAACCTCACCCAGTCGAACGTCGCCGACCACAACGCCTCGCACCGGTCGTGGTGGTCGGGTTACTGGGCTCAGTCCTATGTGGAGATTCCTGACAAGGCCGTGGAGAAGAGCTGGTACGGCTCGCTCTACCTGCTCGGCTCGGTCTCCCGTGCCGGCAAATACGCCCCCGGCCTGTGGGGCAACTGGATCACCGGCGCCATGAACTGGAACGGCGACTACCACACCAACTACAACTACGAAGCCCCGTTCTACGCCGCCCTGTCCACCAACCACATCGACCAGATGGACTCGTACGACCAGGCGGTGCTCGACTGGCAGTCGGCGGGCCAGCAGATGGCTTCACGCAACGGTTTCACCGGCGTGCTCTACCCGGTTGGCCTGTCCCCCAACGGCACCAGCGCCGACATGAACCTGCACAACCAGAAGTCCGACGCCGCCAACCTCGCCAGCGACATGGTGCTGCGCTTCGAGCACAGCGGCGACACCACGTACGCGGCGAAGGTCTACCCGTGGCTCAAGCAGGTCGGGCTGTTCTGGCAGAACTACCTGACCCGGAATGCCGGCGGCGGCTACGACATCGTCAACGACGCCCCGCACGAGGACCAGAGCTATCCGCAGACCAACAGCGGACTGTCGCTCGGCCTGGTGCACCTGCTCTTCCAGGGCCTGGTCGAGATGAGCACCGCGCTGAACCAGGATGCCGGCCCGCGCGCCACCTGGCAGGACATCGCCGCGCACCTCAGTCCGCTGCCGACGATGCCGCTGAACGGCCGAACCATCCTGCGTGAGACCTCGGTCGGCAGCGATTTCGTCAATGACGGCAACGACATCGACGCGCAGGCGATCTACCCGGGCGGCCTGGTCGGCCTCGACAGCGACGCGACGCTCGTGCAGACCGCGCGCAACACCATCGCCGCCCTGACCAACGCGTGGCACGGCGGCAACGCCCCCGCCACCTTCTACGCCGCCGCGGCCCGGACCGGTTACGACCCCGGCGCCATCCTGGCCAACCTGCACGACGAGGCCACCAGCCAGAGCTACGCCAACATGGCCGTGCACCACAACGGCGGCGGCATCGAGAACCTCAACGTCACCACGTCGGGCCTGGACGAGATGCTGCTCCAGTCGTTCCAGCGGGACATCAAGGTCTTCCCGGCCTGGCCCGCGAACACCAGCGCCAAGTTCGGCGACCTGCTCGCCACCGGCGGCTTCCTGGTCTCCAGTGGCCGCGCCGGCAACACCGTGCAGTACATCAGGATCGTCAGTCAGCGGGGCGGCGACGCCACGCTCACCAACCCCTGGCCCGGCCCCGTCGAGATCTACCGAAACGGCGCCGACACCGGCACCGTCTCCGGCGCCAGGATCACGCTCGCCACCTCCGCCGGCGACATCCTCGACCTCGCACCCGCCGGCACTCCCCTCGCCACGATCCAGGCCGAGCTGGCCCAGCCCCTCTGACGCGGCACGGCACGCCGAAGGGGCACCCAGCCGCGCCGTTGCGCTGACTTTACGCAAAAAATGGGCTTAGATCCCGATTGGTTTGCGTTCCGCACCGTCATTCGCGCCAAAACCCGGCCAAAATCGGCACCAACCCCCACTGACTGCCTTGACTTAAGCCTAAAGTCGGTCGAACATGTGCGCTGCACCATGGGGAAGGCGCTAGCTTCACTCCCTGTCACCGCGAAGCGCTGTCCCGACAACTCCCGACAATGACGACGGAGGTTTTCGTGCACGCCTCACCCACACTCCAACGGCGCATGCGGTTCCTGGTCGCGCTGCTGCTGGCAGTGGCGCTCGCCGTGCCGGCCATCGGTCTGACGACTACTCAGGCTTCGGCCGCGGTGGCGCAAAAGCCCTGCGACATCTACGCGTCCGGTGGCACGCCGTGCGAAGCGGCGTACAGCTCCACACGGGCTCTGTTCGCGTCCTACGGCGGCCCGCTCTACCAGATCCAGCGGGCCTCGGACAACAGCACGCTGAACGTCGGCCTGGCGTCGACCGGCGGGGTGGTCAACTCCGCGCCGCAGGTCTCCTTCTGCTCGGGCACGACCTGCACGATCACCCAGCTCTACGACCAGACCGCCAACGGCAACAACCTGCCCATCTCCCCGGGCACGTCGTGCTCGGGCTGCTCGGGCGGGCTCAACGGGCCCGGCGCGAACGGCGCGGACATCGGCGCGAACGCGATGGCACTGCCCGTGACGATCGCTGGCCAGCGGGCGTATGGCGTGCTGGTCAACAACACCGGCACCGGATACCGCAACAACGCCGTCCGGAACGTGCCCACCGGCTCCCAGCCCGAGGGCATGTACATGATGACGTCGTCCAATCTCACCAGCGGTTCCTGCTGCTTCGACTTCGGCTCGGCCGAGACCAACGACTCCGACGACGGCAACGCGACCATGAACGCGATCTACTACGGATCCGCCTGCTGGGTCGGCGGCTGCACCGGCTCGGGTCCCTGGGTCGGCGGCGACCTCGAGAACGGCATGTACTTCAGCGACAACGGCCGCAACCCGTCGAACATCCCCAGTGAGACCGGCATGTTCGTGTCGGCCTGGGAGAAGAACAACGGCACCACCAACTTCACCCTCAAGTACGGCAACGGCCAGTCCGGCGGGTTGACGACCTCGTATTCCGGCGCCCTGCCCAACAGCTACAACCCGATGAAGGTGCAGCCCTCCATCGAGCTGGGCACCGGCGGCGACAACAGCCCGATGGGCCGGGGCGAGTTCTTCGAGGGCGCCGTCACGGCCGGCTTCCCCACCGACGCCACTGAGAACGCGGTGCAGGCCAACCTCGCCGCGGCCGGCTACGCCAACAACACCACCACGTTCACCAGGAGCACGTCCGTGGTGAGCTTCCGGGCCCACGCCAACGGCAAGTACGTCGACGCTCCGAACAACACCACGTCGCTGATCGCGGACGCCACCTCGATCGGCGCGGCGGAGACCTTCGACATGTTCACCGACACCGACGGCACCATCAATCTCCGGGCGCACTCGGACAACCAGTGGGTCACCGCCGAGAGCAACGGCTCCGCACCGCTGATCGCCAACCGAGGCGGGCCCGGGCCCTGGGAGACGTTCTACCTGCTCCACAACCCCGACGGCAGCGTGAGCTTCCGCGCGTACAACAACCAGCACCTCGTGACCGCGGAGAACGCCGGCGCGTCGTCCCTGATCGCCAACCGCACGGCGGTCGGCCCGTGGGAGGAGTTCGACCTCACCACCCACTGACGACCGGTCGACAGAGGGGCCTCGAGTTCGGCGCGGCGAAAGTGGCCGCTCCGGACGGCGGGGCCCCTCGTGGTCATCCCCGCCCCGGACGCGAAACGCGGTGGAGGGCCACAGGAAACCCGTCAGGAGTGCGGGTCGTCGGCCTTGAGCGGATCTCCGGTGTCGGAGACGAAAACCACCAGGAGCTTGGCCGGTTGCGTCGCACTGGTGTTCTCGGCGAGGACGTGGTGGGAGCCCGGCGGCTCCAGCTCGCCGGGGGTGAAGCCGGCGGCGTGCACCCGCACGACGACGTCGTTCTCCAACGTGACGGGGCAGGGAATGTCCTCAAGGGACAGTCCGGCGACACCGGCGTCACGGTCGCGGACGGTGATGGCCGAACGACTGAGCACTGCTCAGCTCACGGCGGCGACCGGCGCCGCGGCCCGTAGACCCGTGACGTAGGCCCAGCCGGTCACGGCCGATGCCGCCAACGGCGGCACGATCGCGATGATCCCGTCCGGCGGGCCGCCATCAGGAACGTTGCCGCCAGCGTGAAAGCCGGCGCGCCCCACTGGGTCGCCGCGTCCCGGGCCCGTCGCGCCGCGTCGAGCGGACGGCGCGACCTGACCACCAGCAGCGTCCACA
>Ga0307511_10003138_pt1 | contig 17039 bp, 11 predicted proteins | sample 13_EM_MG_FD_200266 | JGI IMG/M metagenome (GOLD analysis project Ga0307511, IMG submission 200266) | Populus trichocarpa ectomycorrhiza microbial communities from riparian zone in the Pacific Northwest, United States - 13_EM | ecosystem: Host-associated > Plants > Roots > Unclassified | place... | reverse complement strand
GACTTCGGGCTGCCCAGCGACGCCAAGGAGGGTTACCTGACGGCGTTGCTCGGCTTCCTGACCTGGCAGGGCGTGCCGGCCAACGGCCGGCTGCTCGGCTCCGTGACGCCCGGCCGCGGGCCGCTGCGCCCGCCGCCCCCGCCCCACACCCCGGTGACGAAGCTACGCGTGGAGGCGCCCGATGCATCCCGTTGACCTGGTCATCATCGTGCTGTACCTGCTGGCCATGCCGGTGGTCGGCCTGCTGCTGCGCGGCAAGCAGCGCACCGGCGCGGACTTCTTCGTGGGCGGCCGGAACCTGCCGTGGTGGGCGGTGTGCCTGTCGGTGGTGGCCACCGAGACCTCGACGCTGACGGTGATCAGCACGCCGGGTTTGGTGTGGGGCACCGGATTCACGTACCTCCAGCTCGCGCTGGGGTACATCATCGGCCGCATGCTGGTGTCGATCATCCTGCTTCCCCGGTACTTCAAGGGAAACCTCGTCACCGCCTACGCGTTCCTCGGCGAGCGCTTCGGCACCGCCGCGCAAGGTGTGGCCTCGCTGGCGTTTGTCGTGACCCGGCTGCTGGCCGAGGGCGTGCGGCTGTTCGCCGGCGCTATCCCGATCCAGGCCATCCTGGCCAGCTACGGGATTCACACCGCGTACTGGCACATCGTGCTCGGGCTGACCGTGCTCACCGTGATCTACACCTACGTCGGCGGCGTGCGGTCGGTGGTGTGGGTCGACGTTGTGCAGCTGGCCCTCTACCTCGGCGGCGCGCTGGTGGCGGTCGGCGTGCTGGCTTCGCGGCTGCCCGGCGACTGGCTGTCGGTGGCCGCGGCCGGAAACCGCCTCCAGTTCTTCGACTTCACGTCCAACCCCCTGTTCAGCCAGTACGCGTTCGTGACGGCGATCGTCGGCGGCGCGGTGTTCGCGATGGCCTCGCACGGCACGGATCAGCTGATCGTGCAACGGCTGCTGGCCACCCGCGGCCTGCGTGACGGGCAGAAGGCGCTGATCGGCAGCGGCATCATCGTGTTTGTCCAATTCGGACTGTTCCTGCTGGTCGGGGCCGGCCTGTGGGTGCTGTACCACGGCGCGACGCCGGCCTCGCTGGGGCTGACCAACACCGACGGCTTCTTCTCCAAGTTCATCGTGGAGGACCTGCCGGTCGGCGTGGCCGGGCTGCTGATCGCCGGCATTCTCGCGTCCACCATGGGCGCGCTGGCGTCCGCGTTGAACGCGCTGTCCACGTCCACGGTCAGCGACCTGTACCAACGGTTCCGGAAGCAGCCGCTGCCGGAGGACTCGGCGCTGCGGCACGGGCGGATCTGGACCTTGGTGTGGGCGGCGGTTTTTGTGGTGTTCGGCTCGATGTTCTCCAGCACCACCGGGCCGGTGATCGAGCTCGGGCTGGGCATCACCGGCTACACCTACGGTGCGCTGCTCGGCTCGTTCGTGTTGGGGCTGCTGGTGAAACGGGCGTCGCAGACCGACGCGGTGGCCGCCTTCCTGGTCACCGTCGCGGCGATGGCGGTCATCGTGTCGCTGAAGTTCACCGTCGGCGGCAAGTCCGTGGGGCTGGCCTTCCCCTGGTACACGCTGACCGGCGTGCTGATCACGCTGCTGGTCGGCGGCCTGCTGTCGCTTCGGCATCGGGCTCCGGCGCTGACGTCGGTCGGCTGACCAGCCAGCCCAGGGCGGCGGCCAGCAGCTGGAGGCCGCCGACCAGGGCGATCACGCCGGCCACGCCGAGCGCCGGCAGCACCGGGCCGACCAGCACCGCCCCCAGCGAGAACGCACCGATCTTGGCGCTGGCGCCGGTGGTGCCGACCTGGCTGAGCAGCTCCGGCGGGCTGTACCGCTGGCGGGCGGCCAGCAGGGCCGGGAACTGCGGCCCCATGGCGAGGCCGGCGACCAGCGCGAGCACCAGCAGCAGCGGGAAGCTGCCGGCGAACGACCAGCCGCCGAGCACGACACCGTAGGCGGCGATCGAGACAAGCACGGTACGCCAACGGTTCTGGAACCGGGTCAGGGCGATGTTCGTCACGACGCAGCCGATCTCGAACACCGTGAGCAGGAAGCCGGCCGGGTCCTGGCCGACGCCGAGTTCTTCGGTGCGCAGCGGCAGGACGACAAGCAGCAGCCCCATCGAGCCCCAGGACAGCGTCGTCGCCAGCGTGACGGCGCGCAGTCGCGGCGTGCGGACGATGTGCCGCAGGCCGGTCAGCACCGGCTGCCGCCCGTGCGGGCTCGGCGGCACCGGGGCGACGAACGCCAGCGCGACGATGCTGCCGGCGGCGGCCGCGGCGATGGCCAGGACCGACCCGGTCGGGGTGATCAGCCGGGCCAACAGGCCGGCGACGGCCGGCCCGGCCATGGCCGCCGCGCTGAACGACAGCGAATCCCGGGAGTTCGCCCGGGTCAACCGGTCCGGGCCGGCCAGGCCCGGCACCATCGCCGAGAAGCCCGCGCTGGTCATCGGCAGCGCCAACCCGGCCAGCACGGCCAGCGGCGGCGCGGCCCAGCTCGGCGCGAGGACGATTCCGACCATGGCCGCGGCCAGCGCGAACTGGTTGGCGGCCAGCACGGCCCGGCGGTGGCGGGTGCCGTCCAACCAGGACCCGAGCAGCGGGCCGGTGAGCGTCGACGGCAGCGAGTAGGCGGCGACCGTGACGCCGGTCAGCGCGGGATTTCCGGTGCGGGCCAACATGAACAGGGGGATCGCGACGGCGACCATCTCATCGCCCAGGCGGGCCAGGGTGGCTGCGGTGTAGTAGGCCCTCACGGAGCCTGTGTACTGCTGATCACGCAGTTGCGGCCAGCGCTTTTCGCGCGGTACAGCGCGGTGTCCGCGGCCAGCAGCAGCTTCTCCAACGTGTCGCCGGCGGCTGGGTGCACGGCGATGCCGATGGACACGGACAAGCCGTCGACGTCGGCGGTGGTGCCGTCCAGCGGAACGTTGACCGCCATGGCGGCGATCGCCAGGCGGATGCGCTCGCCCACGGTGAGCGCGCCCGGCTCGGTGGCCCCGGGCAGCAGGATGGCGAACTCCTCGCCGCCGAAGCGGCCGACCACGTCGTAGTCGCGGACCTGTCCGCGCAGGGTGTCGGCGACGGCTCTCAGCACCACGTCGCCGGCCACGTGCCCGTAGGTGTCGTTCACCCGTTTGAAGTAGTCGAGGTCGGCCATCAGTACGCCGAAAGTTCTATTCTCACGTATCGATCTGGAGTATTCGCGTTGTGCGGAATCATGCCATGCAAGTGCATTAAGCAATCCCGTTTTATCGTCGGTGCTCGCCGCGACTTCCAACTGTTTGACCAGGACACTCCGATGCAACATCAACAGTGGCGGCAGCACGAGGAGCACGAGCACCGGCTGGTAGACCAATGCGAGGGCGGCCAGACCACCGAGACACAGCGTTACCGTTTCGAGTGCGTTGTCGCTCCACGTGCCGAACAACGCCTGTCTCGACCGTTTACGCCCGTACAGGAAAATTCCGGCTGCGGCCAAGCAGGCGTTGGCCAATTCGAACACCAGAGCGGCCGTCAGCACGATCCCGGCGGCCCGCCAGGTCGAGGGCATGCCGACGTCGAGCGGGCCGAGACCGGTCACGCGCAGCACCGCCGACGCGGCGAGACAGGACAGCACCGCCCAGGCCGTGCTCACCGCGACCCGGTGCGGCGGCCGGGCCCGCACGTGCCGCCAGACCCGGATCCACAGGTGCAGATACAGCAAGGCGGCCAGCAGCGAGACCACCGCCGGCGAGAGCAGCACCGCCCCGGCCAGCAGCCAGACCGAGGTCATGTTGATGTGCGTCTCGCCGGACATCCAGCGCCGCATCCGCTCGATCCGGGCCGACAGCTCGGCCTGCCCGACGCCGAGCACCAGCAGCACGGCCAGCCAGCACAAATCCATAACGCGCTGCGGAAACAGCACGGCGTCCGATATCGGCAACGCGACGGCGGCGAACTCGCAACTGAGTGCGAATGCCAGCCAGCCGGGCGACTGCTTCCACACGTCCCAGTTCGAGACGATGCCCCTCAGGTCACGAAATCGTGCGATACTCGTGCGCAGGGCGATACCAAGAAGTGCCATAATGGAACTCGACACCCCCTCTAGTTCGACCGCTCCGCATCGACAACCACCCGACGTGTCTGCCGTCAGCGTAGTCGGCCGTACGTCCCGCGTACCCCGAGGAGGCGACCAACCATGGCGACTCGCGAAGGCTGAGCTCCGTATTCTCGCGCAGACGGCGGCGCGCCGTCCGCCCCCGGCGGTCGGAAATCCGCCTCGTCTTCGTTCACGCTCCGTCACCACGAAGCAGGTCGGAGGCCGTCTCGGCCTCGGGCGCCCCGAGTTCGCCCAGCACCTGCGCCGCCCGCTCCCAGGCCTGCCTGGCCGCCCCGGTCGCGCCCAGCGCCCGGTGCCCCTGTCCCGCCGTGAGCAGGGATCTGCCCTCGACGAGGCGCTGGCCGGTCCGCGCGGCCAGCGCCACGGCCGCCTCGGCGCGACCGACGGCCGGGCCCGATTCCCCGGACGCCAACTGAATCTCGGCCATCACGTGCAGTGTCGCCGCCTCGGCGCAGCGCATCGTCGCGGCGTCGCCGATGTCCAGCGCCTGCCGGGCGTGGGCCAGCGCCGCGGACAGCTCGCCCAGGGCCAGCTTGGTCCGGGCCAGGCCCAGTTGTGACTGAAGCTCGCCGTTGCCGAAGCCGATGCCACGGCTGAGCTGCAACGCCTCGCCGTGCCGCGGCAGCGCCTGCTCGGGTCGGCCGGCGGCCAGATCGAGCGCGCCCAGGGTGTTCAGCGCGTTCACGGTCGCGCCGCGGGCCCCGGCGCGCACCGCGAGCATGTGCGAGACCTCGGCCTCGCGCCGTGCGATCTCGTACTGCCCCGTGTCCAGGTGCACCGCCGCGCACGTGTCCAGCACGTCGAACTCGTCCTCGCCGCCCACCGTGCGGCGGATCCGCAGCGACTCTCCTGCCTGCTCGATCGCCTCGGCGTAGCGGCCGAGCTCGCGGTAGGAGTTGGCCATGTTGTTGCGCACCAGGGCCTCGCCGACCGGCGAGGCGATCTGCCGGTAGCACTCCAGCGCCTGCTCCAGGAACGCCACCGACTCGTCGAAGTGGCCCAGGTCGAAGTAGATGTAGCCGAGCCGGGCCAGGGTCTTGGCCTCGGTCTCCACCGCGCCGGCCGCGCGGGCCAGCGACAGGGCGTCGGTTGCGTTCGGCGCGGCCCGCTCGGTGACGCCCAGCTCCGCGTGCGTGGCCGCCAGGGCGCTCAGCGCGGCCGCCTCGCCGGCGGTGGAGCCGGCCTCGCGGAACAGTTCGACGGCCTGCTCCAGGTGGTCCAGGGCCGGCCGGGTCTGGCCGAGGTCCGCGTGGGCCGTGGCCAGGCAGTAGTTCGCGGCGGCCTCGCCGAAGACGTCGCCGAGCTGGGCGGCCAGCCGGCGGGCGGCCTGGGCGGTGGCCACGGCGTCGACCGAATGCCGCTGGGTGACCAGGAACCGGCTGATCACCACGGCCAGCCGCCAGCCCATCGGCACGCCGGTGTCGGCGGCGTCGCGGACCAGCGCGACCAGGGTGGCCCGCTCGTCGCCGAGCCAGTTCCGGGCGACGTCGCGGTCGCCCGCCCGGCACACCGGCGTCCGGTCCGCGGTCGGCGGCAGGCCGATGTCGAACGGCGGCGCGAGGCCCACCCGCTCGACTGCTGAGACGGCGCTGTGCAGGTAGCTGTCCCGGAGCCGGGTCAGCGCCGGTTCGCGTTCGTCCTCTGCGGCGCGGCCGCCGGCGTGGCGGCGCACCAGGTCGGGCAGGTGGAAGCGGCCGGCCTCGTGCTGGTCGATCAGGTGCGCCCGGTCGAGCACGCCCAGCAGGGCATCGGCCTCACCGCCGTCGATGCCGCAGGCCGCCGCGGCCGCGAGGATGCCGAACTCCAGGATCGGGGCCTGCCCGAGCAGTCGCAGCATCTGCCGGGCGTCCGGCGCCAGCGCCTCGTAGGCGAGGTCGAAGGTCGCGTGCACCGCCGCTTCCTCGTCGCTCTCCACCGCGAGCGACGTCAGCAGCCCGCCCTCGCGCAGCTGGCGGACGTAGTCGGCGATGCCGGTCGTGATGGCGCCGGCGGCGATGCGCAGCGCCTGCGGCAGGTGCGCGCACAGCGTGGCCAGCTCCGCGGCCGCCTCCGGCTCGGCGCGCACCGCCCGTTGGCCGAGCAGCGCGGCCAGCAGCGCGCCGGAATCGTTGGCAGCCAACACGTCCAGGCTCAGCGGGCTCGCGCCCTGGAGCACGATCAGGCCGCGCAGCGCGTTCCGGCTGGTGATCAGGACCGCGCAGCCGGGCTCGCCGGGCAGCAGCGGCCGGACCTGATCCGGCGTGACCGCGTTGTCCAGCACCAACAACACCCGCTTGCCGGCCAGCTGCGAGCGATACAGCGAGATCTGCTCGTCCTCGTCGGCCGGGATCTGCTTCGGCGCGACGCCCAGCGCCCTCAGCAGCCGGGGCAGCACCTCGGCCGGCGTCAGCGGATGCGCGGGCGCCTGCCCCCGCAGGTGCACGAACAGCTGGCCGTCCGGGAACCTGGGTCTCAGCTCCGACGCGGCCCGGACCGCCAGCGCGGTTTTGCCCACGCCGGCCGGGCCCGACAGCGTCACCACCGGGACGGCCAGGTCCAGCTGCGCCGGCGCCAGCAAGGCCGTCAGCCGGGCCAGTTCCGCTTGACGACCGACGAACTCCGCGCCGTGGGCCGGCATCCGGAACACCGGGGCCTGGGAGCTGATGCTCGGCTGCGGCGGGGCCAGCTTCGGATCGCTGGTCAGGATCGACTGGTGCAGGTCGCGCAGCTCCGCGCTGGGCTCCACCGCCAGCTCCTCGGCCAGCAGCCGGCGCACCTGGTGAAAGATCGTCAACGCCTCGGCCTGCCGGTCCGACCGGTACAGCGCCAGCATCAGCTGGGCCCAGAACCGCTCCCTCAACGGGTTGGCCGTGGTCAGCGCCCGCAGCTCGGTGACCAGCTCCTGGTGGCGGCCCAGCGTCAGCTGCGCGTCCAGGCGCAGCTCCGCCGCCTGTAACCGTCGCTCGTCCAGCGCCGCCGCCTCGTTCTGCCGCAGCCGCGCGCTCGGCACGTCCGCCAGCGCCGGTCCGCGCCACAGCGCCAGGCCCTCGCTGAGCAGGTCCACCGCCTGGCTCGGCCGCGCCGCCCGGGCCAGCGCCAGCAGTTGGTCGAAGCGGCCCGCGTCCACGTCCGCCGGCGGCACGTCCACCCGGTAGCCGTCGGTCACCGTCGTGATCAGGTCCGGCACGCCGATCGCCTGCCGCAGCCGCATCACGTAGGCCCGCAACGTGGTCCTGGCCCCGTCCGGCGGGTCCTCGTCCCACAGGTTGTCGATCAGCTCCTGCGCGCCGACCGTGCGCCCCGTGTGCAGCAGCAGAGTCGCGAGCACGATCCGGTGCTTGCCCGCCCGCACCGCCGCCGCCGGCTCGCCGTCGCGCACCAACTCGACCGGACCGAGCAGGCGGAACCGCATGCCCACAGTCATCCCCGCCCTCCCTCGGACCCCGATGGTATTGGGCGAACTACGCCGTCGCGGCCCCCGAAGCTCACTAACCCGCCCGAAACATCCCCAATGCCCGGCCCTGCTTCGTTTGGAAGGGGGCATTCCTCCACTCGGAGTGCAGGAATGCCCCCTTCCAAACGAATATTTGGGGCCGAACGCTCAGGCCGATGCGGGGAAGGGGGCCTTCACGGCGCTGGCGGAGGTCAGGCCTCGGCGGTCGGCGCCGGCTCGGGTTCGGACACGGTGTCGTCGGCGAGCTCCGGCGGGGCGGGCGCATCCGCGGGCGGCTCGGCCTCGGCTTCCGGAGCGGCGTCAGCCGCGCGTTCCGGAGCGACAGCAGTCTCCTCGGCGGCCAAAACGTCGGCGGGCTCTCCCGTCGGCGCGTCGGCGGGTCCGTCCGAGGCGGTGTCGGATGCCGGGGCATCCACTGCCGGGGCGGCGGTGGGCTGGGTCAGGGCCTTCTCGGCCTTGCCGCTGCGCAGCCGCTGGGAGATCACCGCGCTGATGCCGTCGCCGCGCATGGACACGCCGTAGAGGGCGTCGGCGATCTCCATGGTCGGCTTCTGGTGGGTGATGATGAGCAGCTGCGACTTCTCCCGGAGCTGCTCGAACAGGGAGATCAGCCGGCGCAGGTTGGTGTCGTCCAGCGCGGCCTCGACCTCGTCCATGACGTAGAAGGGCGAGGGGCGGGCCCGGAAGATCGCGACCAGCATGGCCACCGCGGCCAGGGACTTCTCGCCGCCGGAGAGCAGGGACAGGCGCTTGACCTTCTTGCCGGGCGGCCGGGCCTCCAGCTCGATGCCGGTGGTGAGCATGTCGTCGGGCTCGGTCAGCACGAGCTTGCCCTCGCCACCGGGGAACAGCACCTTGAACACGACCTCGAACTCGCGGGCCACGTCCCAGTAGGCCTCGGTGAAGACCTCGAGGATCTTGTCGTCGACCTCCTTGACCACGGTCAGCAGGTCGCGCCGGGTGGCCTTGAGGTCCTCGAGCTGGGTGGACAGGAACTTGTAGCGCTCCTCGAGCGCGGCGAACTCCTCCAGCGCCAGCGGGTTGACCTTGCCCAGCTGGGCCAGGTCCCGCTCGGCCCGCTTGGCCCGCCGGGCCTGCACGTCCCGGTTGTACGGCATCGGCTGCGGGGCGGTGACCGGCTCGCCCTGCTCCTTGGCCGCCTCGTACTCGGCCAGCTCGGTCGGCGTGGGCGGCACCATGACGTCCGGCCCGTACTCGGCGACCAGGTCGTCGAGGCCGATGCCGTACTCGTCGGCGATCTTGGTCTCCAGCTGCTCCAACCGCAGCCGCTGCTCGGCCCGCACCACCTCGTCGCGGTGCACGGCGTCGGTCAGCTTCTCCAGCTCGGTGGTCAGCTCCCGGACCCGCCCGCGGATCGTGCCGAGGGCGGCTTCCCGGTCGGCCCGGCGAGCCTGGGCGGCGTCCCGGTCAGCGGCGGCGCGGTGCAGCGAGGAGGCGATCCGCTGCAGGGCGGTCTCGCCGCCGGCGACGACAGCGTTGGCGACGGCGGCCCCGCGAACCCGCGCGGCCCGGGCCCGCTCGGCCCGTTCACGGGCCTCCCGCTCGGCCCGGGCGGCCCGGCGCAGCTGCTCGGCCTTGCCCTGCAACGCCCGCGCCCGCTCCTCGGCGGTGCGCAGCGACAGCCGGGAGTCCATCTCGGCCTGGCGGGCCTGGTTGAGCTGGTTGGCGGCCTCGTCCCGCTCGGCGGTGTCGGGCTCCTCCTCGACGGCCTCTTCCTGCACGGCCGCGAGCCGCTCCTCCAACTCGGCCAGCTTGCCGACGGCGTCCTCGCGGGCCTGCTCCAGCTTCACCCGCTGGGCGCTGATCCGCTCCACCTCGGCCTCGGAGGACCGGACGGCCGCCTTGAGCCGGTTGATCCGCTCGCCGGACCGGGCCCGCCGCACCTTGGCCTCGTTGAGCTGCTCCTTGAGCTCGCCGACCTCGTTGCGCCGGGTCTGCTGCTCGGCCCGGGCCCCGGCCAGCGCGGCGCTGGAGTGCTCCAGGGTCCGCTCGGCGGCGCCCAGCTTGTCCTGCGCCTCGTCGACGGCGGCCTGCACCTCGATGGTGCTCTGCGCCCGCCCCGAGCCGCCGATGGCCCAGTCGGTGCCGAGCACGTCGCCTTCGCGGGTGGCGGCCCGCAGCCCCATCGCGACCAGGGTCCGGGCGGCCGGCAGGTCGTCGACGACGGCCAGCTTCTCCAAGGCCCGTTCCACGGCCGGCCGCAGCGCCTCGGGGGCCCGCACCAGGTCGACGGCCCACCGCGCGCCGGGCGGCAGCGCAGGCCAGGTCGACCGGTCCGGCACGGGGCCGCCGGCGCCGATGAGCAGACCGGCCCGGCCCGAATCGGAGGACCGCAGCAGCTCCAGGGCGGCGACGGCGTCCGAGCCGCCGTTGACGGCGATGGCGTCGGCCACCGGGCCGAGGGCCGCCGCCAGCGCCACCTCGGCGCCGGCCTCGACGGTCAGCAGCGCGGCGACGGAGCCGAGCAGGCCCGGCAGCCGGTCGCCGGCCGCCAGCAGCGCCCCGGCGCCGTCCTTGCGGGTGAGCCCCAGCGACAGCGCGTCGACCCGCGCCTTCCAGGACGAGATCTCCTTGTCGGCCGAGCGCTCGGCCTTGACCAGCTCCTCGACCCGGGCCCGGGCGGCCTTCTCGGCCTCGATGGCCTGCTGGTGCCGTTCCTCGACACCGGCGTCGCCCTCGTCCTCGGTGCCGGTGACCTCCTGCTCCTCGGCCAGCTCGACCCGGGCGATCTCGGCCCGCTCGCCGGCCTCGGCCAGCGAGGTGGACAGCCGCTCGATCTCCTCGGCGGTGGCGTTGTTCTTGCTGCGCACCGCCTCCACCTGGCCGGTGAGCCGGGCCAGGCCCTCCCGCCGGTCGGCGATCAGCCGGACCGCGGCCAGGTGCGCCTTCTCGGCGGCGGTGACCATGCGCTCCAGCTCGGCGCGGCGCTCGTTGCTCTCGGCCAGCACGATCCGGGCCTCGGTGACGGCCTCGTTGAGCTCCGCCTCCCGCTCCGCGGTCTGCTCGGCCTCGGCCTCCAGCTCCTCCGGGTCGCGGCCGCCGCGGGACGCCTCCGGCGCTGCGGACAGGTGCCGGGCGCGCTCCATGGCCAGCCGCACGGTGCCGCGCAGCCGCTCCTCCAGCGCGGACAACCGGTACCAGGTGTCCTGGGCCTGCTGCAGGATCGGCGCGTCCTCGGCGACCAGCTGCTCCAGCTCGGACTGCTTGGCCGAGGCCTGCTGCACCAGCTGCTCGACCTCGGTGCGCCGGGCCCGCGCCGCCGCCTCGTCGGCCTCGTCGCGGTGCAGGTCGCCGCGCTGGGTGACCAGGTCGTCGGCGTGCAGGCGCAGCCGGGAGTCGCGCAGGTCGGCCTGCACGGCCTGGGCCTTGCGGGCGATCTCGGCCTGCTTGCCCAGCGGCTTGAGCTGGCGGCGCAGCTCGGCGGTCAGGTCGGTCAACCGGGTCAGGTTGGCCTGCATGGCGTCCAGCTTGCGGAGCGCCTTCTCCTTGCGTTTGCGGTGTTTGAGGACGCCGGCCGCCTCCTCGACGAAGGCGCGGCGCTCCTCGGGCTTGGACTCCAGGATGGCCGACAGCTGGCCCTGCCCGACGATCACGTGCATCTCGCGGCCGATGCCGGAGTCGGACAGCAGCTCCTGGATGTCCAGCAGCCGGCAGGAGTTGCCGTTGATCTCGTACTCGGTGGCGCCCTCGCGGAACATCCGGCGGGTGATCGACACCTCGGTGTACTCGATCGGCAGCGCGCCGTCGGTGTTGTCGATGGTCAGCGTCACCTCGGCCCGGCCGAGCGGGGCGCGGCCGGCGGTGCCGGCGAAGATGACGTCCTCCATCTTGCCGCCGCGCAGCCCCTTGGCGCTGCCCTCGCCCATCACCCAGCGCAGCGCGTCCAGCACGTTGGACTTGCCGGACCCGTTGGGGCCGACGACACAGGTGATGCCCGGCTCGAAGCGCAGCGTCGTCGCCGAGGCGAAGGACTTGAAGCCCTTCAGCGTCAGGCTCTTCAGGTGCACGTCATCAAGCCTTCGTCGGTTGGTTGGTCCGGCCGGGTTATCGGCAGAGGGTACCTGGCGTGCGGGCGGACCAGTCGCACGCTGGGCCGAACGGTGAAGAATAAACTGGCCCGGGTCATTTGTGCGTCAGTTCTTGACGGCCACGGCGGCCGGCGTCACGGTAGGCGGTGTCCCGGCTACCCAGGGAGAATCCCGCATGCCCAGAACCCTCGCCGCGGCGGCGATGGCGGCCAGTGTAGCGCTGCTGCTGCCGTTGGCCGGCCCGGCCTCCGCGGCCCCCGCGCTCCCCTCCGACAGACAGCAGGCCTACGACTCGGCCGCCGCCGAGTTCGGCGTGCCGGCCGAGGTGCTGCTCGGCGTGTCGTACATGGAATCGCAGTGGAACACCTACGGCGGCACGCCCAGCGTGGCCGCCGGCTACGGCCCCATGCACCTCACCGACTTCGCCACCGCGAACACCTTGCGTGGCACGGAGTTCGACAACGACGACGCCCGCGGCGACGACAGCCGCCCGGCGCTGCACCCGGCCCCCGCGCCGACTGGCGTGCCGGCGGCGGCGCTCCAGACGGTCCAGCAGGCCGCGCAGCTGGCCGGCACCACGGCCGCGGCCGCGCGCAGCGACGTCACCCAGAACATCCGGGCCGGCGCGGCGCTGCTCGCCTCGTACCAAAAACAGCGCAGCGGCAACGCCGGCGACTGGTACGCGGCCGTGGCCGAGTACAGCGGCGCGACCGACAGCGGCTCGGCGGCCGACTTCGCCGACGAGGTTTTCCAGACCATCCAACAGGGTGTGACGCGGACCACAGACGATGGCCAGCTGGTCACGCTGCGTGCCGACGCCTCAGTCAAGCCGGACACCGCCCAGCTGGCCGGGCTGCACCTGGCGCCGACCAACTCAGGGGGCGCCGAGTGCCCCCGCGGGCTGTCCTGCGAGCTGGACCCGGCCGCCTACGCCCAGTACGGGCCGGGGCCGGACGACTACGGCAACTACGACACGTCCAACCGGCCGGCCACGCAGAAGATCGACTACATCGTCATCCACGACACCGAGGCCGACTGGGCCACCACCCTCGGTCTGATCTCCGACCCCAAGTACGTCAGCTGGAACTACACCATCCGCTCCCAGGACGGGCACGTCGACCAGCATGTGCTGGCCAAGAACGTGGCCTGGCACGCCGGAAACTGGTACGTCAACGCCCGCTCCATCGGCGTGGAGCACGAGGGTTTCCTGGCCCAGTCCGGCTGGTACACCGAGGCGATGTACCGCTCGTCGGCCAAGCTGGTCCGCTACCTGGCCGCCAAGTACCAGATTCCCTTGGACCGCCAGCACATTCTCGGCCACGACGACGTGCCCGGCATCACCGGGCCGCTCATTCCGGCCCAGCACACCGATCCCGGCCCGTACTGGGACTGGTCGCACTACTTCGACCTGCTCGGCGCGCCGCGGTTCCCGTCGCTGCCCGCGCCGCCGTTCGGCATGCTGACGATCCAGCCGGACATGGCCGCCAACAACGTGCCCTTCACCGGCTGCGTCAAGCCCGGAACGCCTTGCCCGGCAAGGGGTTCCAGCGAGGTCATCCTGCACTCGCAGCCCAGTGACTCTTCGCCGCTGCTGACCGACATCGGCCTGCACCCGACCGGCACGCCGCAAACCATGGACGTCAACGACGTCGGCAGCCGGGTGGCCACCGGCCAGCAGTACGCGATCGCCGACCGCAGGGGCGGCTGGGTCGCCATCTGGTACCTCGGCCAGAAGGGCTGGTTCCACGCCAAGGACGCGGTCTTCGCCGCCGGCCTGGTGGTGACCCCCAAGCCCGGCAAGACATCCGTGCCGGTCTACGGTCGCGCCTATCCCGAGGCGTCGGCCTATCCGGCCGGTGTGACGCCGCAGCCGATCGTGCCGATGCCGTACACCCTGGACGCTGGCCAGCGCTATGTGTACGGCGGCTTCGCCCCGGCGCAGTACCTGCCCACCGTGTGGGACCCGTCCGGCACGGTGAACAAGCCGGTGATCGGGAAGACGCGGTACTACGAGATCCAGTACGGGCACCGCATCGAGTACGTCAACGCCGACGACGTGCAACTGCTGCCGGCGCTGTAGTAGCGACCCGCGCGGAACGCGCGGCATCAACACGGAAAGGCCGGCCTCTGGCTGAGGCCGGCCTTTTCCCTTGACCCCTCAGGCTTTCGGGGTCAGGTCCACCAGGAACTTCGTGTCCACGGTGACCACGTCCATCCGGTCGATGTCGGCCAGGTTGAACGAGGTGGCCGCCGGCACCGTGCTCTCGGTCTCGTTCCCGTTGCGCCACCAGCCCGCGCTCTGGGTCTGTCCATTCTTGTTGTGCACCAACAGCTGGCACACCTGGCCGGCCGGCAGGTTGGACACCGTCAGGTTGATCCCGGTGCCCCAGGCCTTGGTGGTCAACGCCGCGCTGGCGGTGACCTTGCTGGTCTGGTCGGTGGCCTGCCACACCGCCGTCGGCTGCTCGGCGACCGGCGTGCTGGTCAGCGAGCGCTGCACGAACACGGCGCTCACCGCCACCGCCGCCACCAGAACCACGGCCATGGTGAAGAAGTTGCGCCGGCTGGTGCGCCGGTCGGTCTCCTTGCGACGCCGGTTGGCCGGCCCTTTGGACTGCGGACCCGACTGCTGCGCCGGAGGTTCCGGCCGTACCGGGGCGGACCGTTGCGACTCCGCGGGACGCTGCGGCGGCCGCGGCTGCTCCGGCACCGGCGGCACGAGATGCCGGCCCAGGTTCGGGTCGGGCATCCGGCCCATGTCCGGCATGCGGTTCTGGTTCATCGGCCGCGGCCGGGGCAGCGGCATGGACGGGTGTTCGGGCATACCGGGATCGCCTGGTGGCCCGAGTGAACTCGGGTCCAGATCGAACCCGTCGATGTCCTCCAAGTCGGCCAGGGAGATCCGCCCCAGCAGGCCCGGCAGCGGCGAGAACCGCACCAGTTCCTGCTGGCAGAACGGACACCCGGCGAGATGACGCTCCATCTGCGAGCGCTCCCCCGGTTCGAGGGAGCCAAGCACATAGACGCCAAGGGATACTGAGTGCTGGCAACTCATAGCTCGGTCACCCCCCGCTCCTCCAACGCTCCCCGAAGCGCGCGCAACGCGTAGAAGCAGCGCGACTTGACCGTGCCCGCGGGGACGCCCAGCACGGTTGCAGCCTCGGACACGGTCCGACGGCAGTAGTACAGCTCCACGATGACCTGGCGATGGTCATGACTGAGCGACCGCATCGCCTCGGCAATCTGCCAGGCCTGCAATACGTGATCCAGTTCGTCGGAGCCCGAGGGGAGCTCATCGGTCTCGAGCGGAACCTCAGGAGCTCTGGCTTCCTTGCGGCGGTGGCCAGAGATGATGAGGTTTCGCGCGACCGTGTACAGCCACGGGCCGGCCTGCTCGGGTTCCAAAGAGTCGGAGTGCTTCCACGCGCGCAGCAACGTCTCCTGCACGATGTCCTCGGCGTACTGGTAATCGCCGCGCACCGCCCTGAGCACGTAGCCCAGTAGCGGCCGCCGGTAGCGGCCGTACAGCTGCCGTGCCAACTCGTCACTACGCTTCGCGCTCTGACCCACGAACGTCCAATACGGGGCCGGGTCGCCGGCGGTTCAGCGTTCTTCAAAACCTTTTTGGACACCCCTGGCCTCCGACCATCGCTCGACGACCAACTCCACACGTCCAGGGGTGGTGTCGGAGTTCAACGCGGCGAGCAACTTCTCGCAGGCAGACCGGGGTCCCTCGGCGACGACCTGCACGCGGCCGTCGGCCAGATTGGTGGCCGCGCCGTCCAGTCCGAGCTCCAGCGCGCGGCTGCGGGTCCACCAGCGGAAGCCGACGCCCTGCACACGACCGTGCACCCAGGCGGTGAGGCGGACCACGGACCCGTCGAAATCCGTCATCTGGCAATGATCCCGCGCACCGCCTCCCACCTGGCCGGAAGGGGGCGTCCAGGCCGTTGTACCCCGTTCGCCCGCCCGTGTGTCACCCATTAGTGGTACGGTCGCGCGCCGTGAGCCCCCGAAGCAGACGACCGGCCACCGCCGGCATGCTCGTCGGACTGACCCTCGGCGCCGTGTGCGCCGGTGGCGCGTCGGTCGCCGTCGGGCCCGCGACCCTGACCGGAGTGCTCCTCGGCGAAGCCAGCCCGCTGAACCCGTCGCCATCGGTGACGCGGCAGCTGGGCAGCGCCGCCGGCCACGAGCAGAACAACCGCCTGGCCACCTCGACCGCCGACGCGCCCGCGGACACCACGTCCGCGTCGCCGACGACGACGGCCACCAGCACGACCACGGCGACCAGCACCACCACGACGACGTCGCAACCACCGACCAGCACCACCACCGCCGCGCCGACCACGACGGCTGCCAAGCCGCCGGTCGACACCAGCGCGACCGCCCAGGTGCTGGCGCTGGTGAACAAGGAGCGGGCCACCGCCGGCTGCCAGCCGCTGGCCGAGGACAAGCGCCTCGACCAGGCCGCGCAGGGCCACAGCGACGACATGGCCAAGAACAACTACTTCTCGCACACCTCGCAGGACGGCCGGACCTTCGTCGACCGCGAGCAGAACGCCGGCTACCCCAGCCCGGGCGGCGAGAACATCGCCGAGGGCTACACCAGCGCGGACGCGGTGATGGACGGCTGGATGCACTCCGACGGGCACCGGCGCAACATCCTGGACTGCAGTTTCGCCACGATCGGGATCGGTGTGACCACCAAGGGGTGGTACTGGGTGCAGGACTTCGGCAGGTAGCCGCGTGCCGTCCCGTTTTGTCACCGGATCGCGTGACGCCCGTACTGAGTGCTTTTCGCCGCAGCCGACACGACCCGTATTCTCTGGCCGGGGCGGTAACGAGGAGGTCACGTGAGCGAGCCAGAGCGGGCTTTGCTGAGCCCGCCCAAGCGGAGCGGCGCGCCGCGGCAGTCGGCCAAGGTGCTGATGGCCGCGGCCGGGGTCGTGGTGGCGACCGCGTTCGCCTCGGTGGCCGCGATGGCGGCCGGCCAGGGCGGGCCCGCCCAGTCGTCCCCCCACCAGAACGTGGATCAGGCGTCGCAGCAGCTCGGTGGGTCGACCGGGACGTCCGACACGGACGGCTCCACCACCGGCGGCGACACCAGCACCAGCAGCTCGTCGGCGAGCAGCAGCACGTCCAAGCCGAAGACGAGCGCTACCAGCGTGACCAAGACGACCGTCACAACGCCGACTCAGGGCAACAGCAACCCGCCGGAAGGCACCTCGACCATCCCGGGTGGAGGTGGCAACCCGCCGCCGTCCTCGTCGACCACAACCACCACCACGACCACGACCACGACGCCCCCGAGCAGCACGACGACGGACACCAAGCCGTCTCCGCCCGGCGCGGGCTGATCAGGCGGCGAGCTCGCTGCGGGCGAAGAGGCTCGTGCGGCGGGCCAGCGAGACCGCGTGGTCGGCGAAGCGCTCGTAGTTCT
>Ga0307511_10003137_pt1 | contig 17040 bp, 25 predicted proteins | sample 13_EM_MG_FD_200266 | JGI IMG/M metagenome (GOLD analysis project Ga0307511, IMG submission 200266) | Populus trichocarpa ectomycorrhiza microbial communities from riparian zone in the Pacific Northwest, United States - 13_EM | ecosystem: Host-associated > Plants > Roots > Unclassified | place... | reverse complement strand
ACCTTAAAGTCAGAACTGAAATACCGTACATCTATCATAACTCAGCTGATACAAACACCGTGGTGTTTATTTTAAACTCACTTTGTCTGTTCGTCCGAAGATCTTTACTTCGCCAATCGTCAGCCTGAGCAGTCACATTGAAGACCGTCCTACGTACGGACAGTGGCAATTCTATGAATTGAATACAAGTTTCGATGTGTAATGCATCATATAGCAAAGGAATAACCTACAGATTAGACAACGTTCCGAAGTACCGAACCTATCCAACCTACGATCAGAAGTCAGGAATGACATCCACACTACAGGAATTCCTACAAATATATATATTGTGGAGGGTGGATTCCAACGATGCTTCTTTGTCCGGCATGTCAGCTCGTGTTGTGCGGAATCCATACAATAAAGGAAATACCCAGATGTGCTCGATCTGAGGGTGGGTAATTGAGTTGGTCAGGAAGACACCAGCAGCACTGTTGTAGTACATGCCTCTTGATCTAGGGTCAGAACTAACCCGTTACATTGTCAGGAATACACTTCCAGTAAGTTGCACCCGCATTTGGCTCACAAAATTCATAGAATAAGAACACAGTAACCGCCACTGCAGTGTGCATCGTTCAGCGCCTGACTTCGTAGTAAATGGGTACCTACAGCGAGCTTCACATTCCATCTGGACTGTTGTTAATATCCCCTCCACGTTACTGAGTTCATCTGCTGGTATTGGAGACCCAACCATTATTACCATAGTTATCAGCTAGGAAACAGCGTGTCCCCTCAGTGGAAAAGGGAAACTGAAAGAAACTGGGTTGGTCAGCCAGATTGCGAGAATGTTGTGGCCTTTTATCTCAGATATATACATCGTGATCGAAGTGACACAGGAAGTCCACCATCACGGTGCCTGTTTACCGAATAATAGGTCAACTGCGTCGCATCAACTGAACACATGCATTCAGACACAGACCTAGTGATGACCATTGCTGGCGGCGAGGGAAACAAGTGCAGATTCAACGGCGGAGATAAACCCGTAGCTGACTGGGCACTTGAATATGGTCAAGTAACAACAATCTGATACCAGCCTTAGTGCCGTAATGATTTTGCAACTCGCCAACCGAACGGCCATGTGCAACACCAATTGGTTACAGCAGGATATCAGCGCTCCGAAGTCGTCTATATCTGCACAAACAACAAGCGAGAACAGTTGTTTTGAATAGTCCCTTGCACTTGGCGGAGCCCGGACTCCTTCACGCCGATGGTGCTTCGAGTGTGAGGGCAGGCAGCGCTAGAGGTAGTGGTGAAAAAATCCGAATAGCTGTGGCAAATGGCAATCACCTTACCACTTCAAGGCAAGGCTTATGTCACACCCTCTATTCGTGAGCGTCGTACTGCAAATAGGATGATGCAAGCGTTCCTTGATTTCATTGACACCGCATCCAGGACCGTAGTACACTGCGTCGGTCACAGCAAATTGTTCAGGTCATGAATTCATAGCATGCCTGAACCCTTTGTCCATCATATTCTAGGATGATGTACATCCAATTTAGTTTCGGATCAAGTCATCTTGCGGCAATAATGTACAACATCCCCGACACTGCCAACATGTCAGACTCCAATGGGTAGCCTATGAGGAAATTGGCAAAATGCAATCCAAACTTTTATGGAATTATTGTGCTTTTCGGGACAAATTTAGGACTTAGTGCACTTTTGATGTGCAGCCTTCGCCAAGTTTGCTGTAGCGGGGGCAGGCGTATTACTAGTGATAACAGGAGGAAGGGGGAAGAGACTGTCAGAGATGAAATGTGAGGCTGTATACTAGGGTCCATTGATACCCGCGATGAAGAAAGAGTACAGGGCAAGGACGAGAAGAAAGGGGGAGAGCTCACGACTGCGACCGAGAGAGGCAACAAGAAAGGAACCGGACGATTGCGATGGCCACGAGAGGTCGAAGGACTAAGCCTTTCATCATGTTCTGCTGCCCTGCCTTGCCTAGGGACCATCGGTCATCCCGGCATTTTCTTGAAGAGCGAGATGCGAGGAACGATCAGAGACACCAAAGAAGAAGCTCAATGGAACACGAGCATAGCCTGGACATGCAGAGGCAAAAAATACGATAGGAGTCTGAGAGAGAAACGCGAGCGCAATCGAGGCGACAGATGGGACAAAGAGACAAGGTGGAGAAGGTGTTGAACCGGGTGACTTGGCAAGGTTTCTATATATTGAGCCCTACCGCATTACTTAGGATACCCGCGATACTCAGAAAAACAGTCTCTTTTGGCCACAGACACAATGTTGGCCAGCAAGACGAAGACAAGATGTTACGGGAGAACTGAGCAGCGGATAAGGAACTAGAAGATCCACGCCCTGATCGCCGTTTTCACCGTCTGGTAAGATATATAGGGCTCATGCAATTACCACCATTTGTGACAGACTGTGACCTGCTCTAGGGCGACTCTGTTTCCCTCTTGACCGCATTCGTCGCACCCGACTTAGCTATTAGTATCACTTAGTGGCGAGCTGTCCTCGAGAGACGGATTCAATGTCACACCTCGCCATTACTACCTAAACCTGCTAATGAGGCATGTCAGATGCCAGTAGAGCTTCTGTTGGAAGTTGTAGGCTTGTTATCTTTCTCGCTTGACCCTACTGAGCAGGCATGAGCATCATTATCTCAGTTCACCACCAGCACGACGGCGCCAGCACAGGCCACGGTCACCACGACCACCCCCATCCTGCAGTCAGCGGTCTACGAAGACATTGGCCATCACCACTACCCAATGGGTAGCTAGCGGGGGACCAGCGGAGAGGAACGATGACGGAGACCTCGGCAGACAGCGGAATGATGACTAACTGGCGATGCAGCACGGCGGCGGCGGCAATGACCTTGTCAGCCAGCGGAAACAACAGCCTGGTTAACCAGTGGTACGATGAGGATGGTAGCCATCTGGGCAGCTAGGACGAAGCTGATTTTGTTGGCGTGCCAGGTATAATCCGGAGGTTGAGAAATGAAGAGAGATGGAGGAGAGGGGGCGTAGGGCAGAGACGCCGGAAGGAAATACCGAACGAATCGTTTATATCTTCGACATCGAGAACTGGGAAAGTATCCTTGATGGATTGTATGAGTCCCATCGTCAATCTTCGGATCTTCGGAAAATGATCGTTCTCCGACGCCCCGGATCATTCCAATATTCAAATCTGGGAGGCTACATACGCTGATCAGTGGGTTCTGTCAATCATGCTTTATTTGTGCCTCGTTCTCATTCCCCTGCTTGACTGACCTACTACTAACTCATGAGAGGTTGGGCGCGTATCCCAGACTCTCTGTACGTAGTTACCTCTCAGGTCACTGTACCTTCTTGTCAGTGTAGCACAACATAGGGCCCGGCCCACTGGTGCGCTTTACATAAACAGAGGTATAAAAAAACTACTTATATAAGAGGTATGCATTACAGCCCAATTCAATATTAGTAGACATACGTCAAACAATGCGACTATGTTCCCCCTTCTACGACCCATCTTGAACTACAAGTGTACTCATTATGCGACTGGAGAATGAAGATAGGTAGTGCGGAGAAACCGCCTCCCGGATTGAAAGGATGAGGCGGCAACCAATGGCAGAAATTGCGATCGGTGCACCCAAGAGAAGAGTGTTGGCGAGCCCCGAGATTGAGGGGCTCGCGTTGTGCATCACAGAAAGAGTGAATCCGACGAGAGGGCTGCACATTGTTGTCCTATTCAAAACAGTGACACGAAAATGTTCACCCGAGAAAGAATATGACATTTCCCTGGATCAGAATACGAACCAGCTGGCATGGTCTGTTAAACTTCGCTGGGTATGAATAAGACTTCTGTATCGAATGCTTGATACCCACCCACTGGACGGCAAGCACAGCCAGAGTGGCATCAAAAGAAAGCCAAGGGACCCATATACAGTTGATGAGCTAGTGGTCGACGTCATCCACGATGACACCTCTGCCAGCGTATACAGTTGCAGTGCGGTCACCAGCAGATGAAACGATCTTGAAAGCCAGGAAGTCCCATTGAAGGCTTTGATAGTGATAAACACTTGAGACGTAACACTGAGAGACTTTTGCAAGATGTGGCTTTATCAAAGTGCGCCAATCATCTGGAGTAAGTCTAACTTCGTCGCGACGCTGGAACAGGCCAGGGATGGCCGTACGCAGATCGGTGAACAGGAGAGAAATCATTTTGAACGTCACATAAGAGACGAGGCAAACGTAGATCAAGGCGACCTCAGGGGGAGAGTCGGAAGTGGGACATAGTGGGTGAGTTAGCGGTGATCTCTAGGGGTTAGGGGTAAATATACCTTGCGCTGACCCCTATTAGGCAATATGAGGGGTTGAAACGTCATCGAGCGCTTGTCGATGTAAACTTCCTGAAAATGGCTGCGTCCCGAAATTGAGGTTTGATGGGGCAGAGACTTTCGCTCTTCAGATCCAGAGTCCATCCGAATTGCCAATTCGTTTCACAGGCTAAATAAAATCTCATTGTAGTACGAGGCCAACATGTGCCAACCGGAATCTACCGCAAGAGTCATTGAAAATTTGCCTTGGCAGAGGTTGTACACATTCGCCAATCCTCTTCCAAATACCTCGGTCTCGATCATAACTGGTTATGAGACTCTGCCTTGTTTGATTATAAAATAGCCCCTGGAGTGCAGTTCACGGATTCCTTGTACAATAAGATCTCGTGGGTTTATTGGGAATTATGTAAAGAACAGTTTGGTGATGGACCCACATATGAATCTTCGGATTAAGGTGATTGCAAGGGGACGAGAGCGAAGTGCAAATAGAACATATGATGCCTGGGCTTAGAATGGTGGGCGTCGAAGAACAAGAAACGGCATCAACGATCCGTTATATCTCCCCCTCTTCCGGTGTTTCTGCCCTACGCCCCCTCTCCTCCTTGGTCTCCCTTACCTTCTCAACTTCCGGATCATACCTGGCGCGCTAACAATAAATCAGATTCGGGTCCACATAAAATCCACGTGGTTTTACCTTCTCGGCTCTGTCCCCATGTCTCGACGTGTCCTGTCTGTCGTCTCGACTTCGCTCGCGCTTCTCCCTACTCCTGTCGTGTTCTTCGTCCTCGTTCCCATATGGAGGTGCCTCGTCGTGTCCACGGCTATATCCGTGCTCCCGTGAGCTTTTTGGGCGTTTCCGATCCTCCCTCGCATCTCGTTCTTCACGAGAATGCTTGGACGATCGATGGTCCCTGTCCCTGTCCCGCTCGGAATAACCGTAGTCTTTCGACCTCTCGTGACCATAGTCGCGCGAGTGGCCATCATAGTCTTCTCGGTAGTGTCGTGAACCCCGAGTATCACGTTCACGATCACGTTCACGGTCACGTTCGCGTTCACGTTCGCGTTCACGTTCCTTCTCTCGGTCATAGTCGCGAACCTTGTCTCGGAACAACTCTCGGTCGCGGTCCCTGTCTCGTTCCCTCTCACGGTCTCGGTCGCGATCTCTATCCCGCTCTCTTTCTCCATCGCGGATAGGCTCCTTGCGTCTCCTGCTTGTGGTCGATGCACCATCCTCGGATGCAGCCTCGCGCATACGCTCCTTTTGTCGCTTGACGAACTTGGCAAACGCTGCCCGTCGACCCTCCTCATCCTCAATGGCTTTGTACTCTGGGAGATGCTCGATGAGGGGAACAGCCTTATGCATTGAGGATCTTTAATAAACTAAACGGTCATTTGGAACCAACGGCGTACCGATTCGTAAGGCGTGTTGATGTCAATGGGTTCGGGGAGTTTCTTAAGAGCATAGCGGAGGTCGTCCTGCAGGTGCCTCTGCCGACGTTCATGACGCTTCCTCTCCTCATGTTGCTTCTTGATCGCTTGCTCATGGAGCTTGCAGTTAAATGGAGGTTAGGTAATTTGTTGTAGTGCTGAACCTCCACTTACAGAACGGAAAATCTCGTGGAGTTCATTTTCGCTGAGTTTCCCCCCCGATTCCGGATCTCTTCTTACCCTTGTTATGAATTCTTCCACTGTCGAATGCGGTGCGACAATTACAAGTCCCGACTTCGCTGCTTCCTCGGGTGACTCGTTCGGCGCCTCTATTTTACGAATAGATTCTTCAGCACTGGTGATCTTCGCATCGAACTGTTGGTCAAGTTGGTCGACTACATCCCAAAATAGCTCAAGTGGGTTGGATCCAGGTTTGCCGAGGAGGTTAAGGTAATGCTCATCTGTTGCAAAGGAGGGGTAGATCTGCCTCCATTTCGTGCGCGCCTTGATTTTACCCGAAGCGATGAGCTCCTGGAGGAGTCCCTGCACAGGGAATCAAGCAGCATTAGTATGTACCATTTCTAATGCGCTCATAAACATACCCTAAAGGCTTCCCGAGCTTTGCGCTCCGTACGCGTCTTTTCTACCTGTGTACGGCGCATCTGCTCTTCGAACTCGCGCTCCTTAACTCGGCTATAGTCCTCGAACGCGAGAAGGATATCAAGTGTAGGTAACTTATGCAACTCAGGGTCCTCTTTCCATTCCTCAGATCCAATGATCATCTCATGTGCTTTGCGCCAGCGTGTCAGTACATCGACTCCAAGTTCTTTGAAAAGGGCTACAACTTTGGAGACGCTGCGGGCTCTTGCTGACCTTGTTTCTTGCTAACATCCACAGCGAAGATTAGAGAACAAAGGGACGAATGCGATAAGAGCGAAAACGCACCACTTCCCGTTGCTTCAACTCTGTGACGTATTCATCAAATATTAGCTTTCGTTCTGCTTCAATCTTTGCCTGCTGCCAGATAGGGTGCTGGGCAAAGAGTCTATCTGCTGTTGCAAACGTAGAGTAGTGGAACACATTAGGATTGCCCCTGAGCATATTCCTGATTGCAGGGCGCAACTTAGATAACCTTGCTTCTCTCTCTTCCTCTTCTTTTTGTCGCAATCCTTCTGTGTACTAAAGATCACGAGTACGTATTCAGTTATCCAGTCCATAAGTGGATAAACGAGCGTACCTTTTGCCAAGCTGCCTTCTTCTCAGCAAGTGTATTCAGTGCTTTATACAGTGGATCGGTGATGACAGCTCTCATAGTCTGATCCCAACTCCAATCTGCGTCAACACCTGCTTTCCTCAACAAGTGCATGAATGCCTTCTCAGCTTCTTCAATCGTGGGGAAGCCATTATGTGGAATAAGAGGGTCGTCTGGCAGGTTTGGACGAGCGGGGAGAATACTGGACGAAGAAAACGGAAGACTTGCACCATGAGTAATCAAAGCGGTTTCCATGCCATTGGTCGGTGGAGGTGTACCGCTTGCTTCGGCGGAGCTTTCTGCTGCAGGGGGTCTGAAAGCACCGTCAATATGGGGCGATGAAATGTGACAATGAAATGCCGCGACTCACACAGCGCTGGCTAGGACAAGCTGATTTCCCTTGGATTCCCGTTCAACCTTTTCAAGGAGAAGGAGAAGCTCATCTGGCATATCCCACTTGGACTCCTTGCTGTCAGTCTGAACAAGGGATTAGCTCACAGCATGGACCTTCTATCCTGGATACATACGTTGTAGTAGTATTTTCGCCCACCGGAGAAGTATTCCTTCCATTTTGTCTCGGATAACGCACGCTAAGTGCACACGACATGAGAAACACAGTATCAGGTGGGGAATGATCTGCATACCTCAAATGGAGTTTTCAGGTCTGCGGAGAACGTCAGTATTAACGACTCAAAAAATGTCGATCAGTTCTCACCATCTGGCTTTTCCCAGACGCTCTCTCGTGATACCGTATTAAACCAATATGTGCGCCCTTCAGGATTGCGATGCTCAGTCTAGACGGTGCAACAGGAGAATGAGAACGACGACAATCAAACACCTTGTGGCACTCACCCACATGGTTTCCAGAGGATTGCTAGTTGGCCCAAGAGACCAAGTGCCTTCGTGAATGCCACCGCTCGGTGAGTTTTCAATCGGAGGTCGAAATATTGTCAAAGGTCACGTGATTTCTCGCGCCCTTCACTCTCACCTGAGCTTTGTCGTAGCGTAGTCGGCCGTAAATTTCATTTCATTTTGATCAAGCAGATGGGAATATCGCTGTATCGCTGAGGGTATGATATACGCTCCAGTTCACCTCCTAAGAATTGTTCTCTGGTTCGAATTTACAGTATCCTATAGTGGTCACACGTACACGAAGTCATTGCACTGTGATTGTAACGCAAATGTCAGTCACCATGCTCCCCTGTCATATGGCGCGACTTATATGGCTACTGAGGCGAGACAGGTCCAGTTTCTCATCCTAGCTCTCTATCCACTATATTTATACCTAATATGAATCGTCAGCAGGCGAAGCCAATAAAACACAATCATGCACGCACCATTTCGTTCTGCAAGTCGCGGCATGAGTAACGGAGACAAGCCCCTGAGAAATGATGGACGGACCTTGTGGCCACTGCCTCCCTCCGCACAACCCGCTTTGGATCGTCCAACACTTTGCCAAGTTCCTTTAGTACATGCACCTTGTGAGGGTGGAGCACGTCATAACGTATAACATCCGGCAGGAGGGCAAGGTATTTTAATGCAGCAACGCGAACTCGCTGCCAAGAATTTAAATGTTCAGTCGGTATGCAATGTGACATATTGGTAGATATAGATACTCACAGGGTCGGGCATTTCAGATACTGCGCTGTTCTTGAGCATCATGAATACGAGAGTAGATGCATAAGTTGACAAGGGGGTTTTCCCGTCTGTTGCAACATCAATGGTATTGCTGAGTGTGTTGATAATATCCAAACGAATTTCCGAATCCTCAAGATCGAGTCCCCGGATTAAGAGTGGTATCAACTGTAGAACGTATGCTTAGACGGCGGAAGCTTTCTTGGCGTCGTCACTTACGCTTGGCATCTGCGAAAGATACAAAGCCTTGGGAACCACATTAATCACAGAAGCCAATGCCACAAGGTATGCTATCTCCCGTCTAGAACCTGCGAGCACAGTGCCCTGCATTGGTCATGGGTGGTCGTCATGATGTGCCAGCTCACCAGTAACGTTTCCAGCCGCCTCCAAGATTCTTGGCAGCACGGAGTTGAAGTACTTTTGTGCGTATAAAATCTGGTGAATCATATTTCAGTTTGGAGTTGTCGCTGTGGTGACACACGAACCTTCAGTACAGCACCATTACGTTTTGTGAGCACATCGTCTCCAGTAGCTAGTTTCCCAAGCGCATGTGCTGCATCCCAGTCGATACTGTCGTCATCGAGGAGAATAAAAAGCTTATCTACAAGAGGTGTCGCCGACGGATGTGAACGAACGAGCAGAGCCCTTGTAATCTAATAATTGGCTGAACGTAAGATAGTAGCGACCGATGACACCGAGATCGCGCACCGAAACCCAGATATCTAACACATGGCGTCGATCGCTGGCAGGGGCACTGTGGTTGTTAAGGATGTCCGACCAATAATCCTCGTTTTGATATGCAAGGAAATCAGTGACATCTTAAACATGTATCAAGCTCACGATGATCGATCAAATACAACGAAGGCTAACCGTCAGCATGTTTGTTCACCACAGAAGATAGAAGTTGCGATACAGCCTCCCTCTGCGCCGTTGTGGACCCATCGGCACTGCACCAGCTTACAAGATCTTTGAGGTGTGTCGACAGCTTAGGAACACCTATCGAAACCTGGAAGGTAAGACTATCAACCTGGGCCAAGAAATAATAATGGAACTCGACACACTTCTTTTCTTGTAGGAACATGCGCTGCGGCGTACAGGAGTATTGTATTTCGCTCCCGAGTACTTGCCCCTGCCTATTAACCAAAAATATAAACGGACCATTTCCAAGAAGTAGCATAAAAATAACAAACATCCATAGGTTGAAATGTTTCTAGTGAGGCAAACTCGCCCCCAGTGACTGATTTAACATGGCCGTTGAGATAGGCGTCAGCCAAAGCGCCCAGGAATTTGCTCTGCAACCTGGAATACCATTTGTGAATGTGGGGGGGAAACAGAATAGTGGGGTAAACGACGCACTCAGTGGTGGATGCTTCGAGGACTAGCCTTACAATCCGGGCAACTACACGCAGGAGACGTATGTCTGCGAGCACTCGCTGGTCTGTTTCTACGGCAGCTTCAAGGCACAGTCTGAACAAGTGTGGAAGAAGCGTGTTGATGTACTTGGAAACATCAGAGTCAGGGCGTGGCTTTGAAACCTTCGTAGAGAGTGTATCCGCAAGAGCGGTCAGTATGGCATGAGCGTACGCTGCAGTGGGTTCCATTTCATCGACATCCAATATTTTTTGTGGTGGTGACATTGGAAGAGGTGAACAAAGTAGATTTAGCTTCGTCGTGAGGCGAATCACAAATGTCTCGAAAAGATCTGGGTGTGCACATAGAGTGCTCAAGATAGTCAGAGCACGCCAGTAGACTGTGCGCTGATGATGCTCTTCCCGAGGTGGAGCTTGATCAGGAAGAGTAAGAAATAGTGGGGGTAGGATCTGTGTTGCGATGTGCTGTGGCGACAAGATGGCTATGGACGATAGCAGCGACAGAACGTCAGTCCTTGAATTGGTCAGCCTGGCTCTCCATAAGAAAATGCGAGGAACCTACGTAACATCTTCTACTTCATCTGGTTCCTTGCAAACAAATTCGCCGACCTCGAGGACTACGTATCCTATTTCATCATTCGTGAGAACGGAAGGAATATGTATTAATGCAGAAAGCCCATGAATAGCTGGTAGTCGGGTGCTTGGAGCCTTTAGACCAACAGTGAGTAGTCCGAGGATAGAATCCTTCGTGGGTGCAAGTAGGAGGTGTGCAAGACCACTTTCCGCTGTTACAGATTTATCGAAAGGAGTATCTGAAGCATTCGGTGCCAGAGAATCGAGAAGGTCGGTGAGAAGGCTAATCACAGACGCGCGGTTCAACGCCTCTCCGGGGTCATGGAATATCTTCACCAGTTTCTCAATAGCCTGGGTAACCGCATATGACGAGAGGTTTGCTGTATGAAACATTAATTTCCGTCAGTTTTATCGATGAATGATGTCAAATCTAGGTTCACATACACGAGATGTTGATGAATGAGCACAATATCTTCATTCCCGCCTTCGCCTGTGCCTTCTCGGGCTCACTGATCGCCTCGTGGCAATCATTGCAGACAGTTCGAACCAGCTCGTCCATGCCATCAGGCTGCGCCTCCTCCGTCGCCATTGGACTAGATTGTAACACGCGCACGAAGGCTTGAAGGGTATCCAACGCAGTCTGTTCTGTCAGCGGGTCCACCGGCTGGAAGATCTAAAAAGATGCACAAGTCAATTGATTTCAGAAACCTAAACTGAGCACTACGAGCCTCGAGCTTCAAAGCGCTCCATATCTTAGCCCCAAATTCACGAGCAGCTGATGGCCCGTAAGCAGGTAGGCACGCAGACATCGCACGGAGGGAATCTCGCTAAGTCAATAAAGAATAAGAGAATTTTATGCTATCATTCCAAGTGATCTGACCTTAGTTATTGGTGAACCAGCAGTAAGCTTCTCCAGGAAGAGGGGAATTCCAAGAAGGCCGAAGGCAGGTGTCGCGCTCAAGCACAGTCTACAGGTGTGTGTAAGCAATACAGAGCACAATAATACCACGCAGGCACGCACTGCAGGGAATCCTTGAGATTATCGGCACTGATTCCATAAGGATCGTTTGGTGGAGGACGAAAAGTGATCGGAAAATAACAAAAGGTAATATCGAAGTAGTCCTGCATCGAACAAAGAAGGCTCAGCCGTAATAGAAGCCCGAGAAATTCTGCCACCTACGTCTACATGCTTCGAAATGTCAAGTTCTATGAGCACCACGCGTGCAATGGCGAAGGCAACCATAAGATTCCTTGGATCCTTTTCCCCCGATGCTAACGAGGCATACCCGGCCACAAACCGATCTCCCATGGCTTTTAAATCGATCAGATAGGATTTTATCAAAGTTTCTATTATGTTGAAAACGAAGAAACGAGTGGACTGGACGAGCGCTCGCATCTTGACGTGGGTAAACAGGCTGGAAGAGTCCGTGATATACTCGAGAAGAAATCGAGCAAACGACGTACGCATTGATGACATCAGGGACGTCAGAGGATGCCAGAGAAGGGGATTTGACCAAGTGAGAAAGACCCTTTAGTGCTGGTGTGATCGTTTCTGTATCCTCCAACTTGGAACAGTAGAATGTTGCCAGAACATGTACTGGCGTGTGGCTATTTGAGGCTGCGAACGCAGGAGTTATCATAAATGATGTACCTGCCTGTCGGTTGAGTTTGTCCTTCGGACAGCGTTCGATGATTAGTGACAAAAACTGGACGCCTGCAACCGGGTCAGCAGAACTGCTGAGAGGATTAAGGCGACGCACCTTTCGTGCGCAGGGAATCATCGTCCGCGGTCAAATACTCCCCAAGTGCTTTGACGACGCCAATGAGGGTGCCTTGTCCAGAAGAAAGGACTGATAGAAGGGATGAGATTCTGTTCCACTGTCATGAGAAGAACGCACCTGAGACGACGTTGTCGAGTTCTGCATCTTTCTCTGTAGCGATCCAAGAACGAATATGACGCTCTATTGTCTCCATCACAGTGCACGGTACGCTTTCAGTGGAGTGCTGGATGGTAAGAGATTAGATGAACGGACTCGGGTGATCGACAGCATCGCGTCATTGCTGCATTTGACTGTCAATTTCTCAGTCTCAGTTACATGCTTCGCCCATTGCTGGGCCCGGCAAGTCGCAATTGCTGGCGACGTCACAACCTCAAGGCATACTTCTCATCGTCGGCACCGTGGTCAGATGCACCGAGGACGAAACACGCAAAGGACAAGTTCAACTACAATCCAGAGATCTCGTTCTCAGCTGATGTCTCTGAGGAGCACCTCGCCTACCCGCGCGTAACGGCGAACGAACTCGCGAAGATACCAGAAAATAAGCCCCCAAAGGGTGTGCGCATGCTCGTGCGCGACTTCATCGAGGATGCATTGTATAATCCCAACTACGGCTACTTTTCCAAACAGGCAACCATTCTCACTGCGCCAGGGGAAGAGAACGAGGGATTCGACTTCAATAATTTCAAAGACAGTGCGCAGTTCGAGTCGGCTGTGGCAAATCGTTATGTGGAATGTGGTAGCGAGACGGAGACGGAGGGCCCGGGGAGGCAGATCTGGCACACGCCCACTGAATTATTCAAGGTGCGTACGTTCACCCACGACACGAGTTCGCATCTTACATTGACATTAGCCATGGTATGGCCAAGCTATTGCTCAATGTCTTGTCTCGGAATACCTGCTCAAGTACTTTCCGTATGAAGACTTCAAAATCTACGAACTCGGTGCAGGCAATGGGACGCTCGCGCTAAACATCCTGGACTATCTGCGCACGCATTTTCCGGAAGTGTACGACCGCACTCTATATACCATCATTGAGATCAGTGCACCCTTGGCCTGTACTCAACGTGAACGCCTGCGTCGCGCGGGACACACAAAACGGACTGTTAATGTTCACCACCGCAGCATATTCGCGTGGACAAAAACAGAGCCTGCACCATGTTATGTTCTTGCGACAGAAGTAGTTGATAATTTCGCGCACGATGTTGTGCGGTACGACGTCCGTACCTTGGAGCCATTCCAGGGCGAAGTTGCTATCGACGACGCCGGCGAATTTATCCCATACTACACGCGAATCGCCGACCCGCTCATAGCATCCTTGTTGTCTCTTCGTCGACGCCTTAATCACCACCCTGCGCTTCCTTGGTATTTGCGGACCTCTCCGCTGCGTAGGATATACGCTTCCCTGCCATTTGCGCCAAACCTTTCTCCACCAGAGTATATCCCCACGCGCTTACTTTCGTTCCTGCGCGTCCTGCGAGCTCACTTTCCCTTGCACCGGCTGCTCCTGACCGACTTCTCTTCGCTGCCTGATGCTATTCCGGGGGCCAATGCACCTGTCGTCCAGACAAGCGTGCGAGGTACCATTGTTCCGTGTAAGACGGTCTTTGTGCAACAGGGCTACTTTGACATTCTTTTTCCGACTGCATTTGAGCCCCTGCGGGACATGTACGAATTCATTCTCGAACAGCCCCCGGCGATGGAAATGGACCTGGAGGATGATCTGATCCACGCTCGCATGTCCCCGCTCACATCGAGCAGTTCATCGCTGTCTCTCGGCGCTCATTTTTTCTCACCTTCGAATCGGCGTTCGCCAATTGACGGGATCGCATCTGCAAGTGGACTGTCGGTCGGAGAGAGGAGGAGCAGTGTCTATGGTCACGCAGAGTTTTTGGAGACATACGGTGCTCTTGGAAAGACACGGCTGAGGAATGGGGAGAACCCGATGGTGGCATTTTATCAGAATGTCAAGGTCCTGTTTTGAGAAATGTTATCCTATCGTGTGGCGCAGACGCTTAGTAATCGCTTCCCACGACCCGTAAAAACTGTACAGTACACAACACAGGTGCGCCACTGCCAGGCTCCGAGTTCGTCGACGTCAAACAACATGGGCAAAGGTGCGCTGGCCTGCTCGCGTTGCAGTCGACCGGGTCGGTGACGTTCACACCCTGCAGTTCACGGATCGCTCGCCCGAGCCGGCAAGGTCAAGTCACAAACACCAAAGGTTGAGAAGCAGGAGAAGAAGAAAACGCCAAAGGGCCGTGCAAAGAAGCGTATCCTGTACAATCGCAGGTGAGTTTTCGGTGCGCTTGATCACCCATATCGCTAACATGCATTCTAGATTCGTGAACGTCACGACACTACCAGGGGGCAAACGGAGAATGTGAGTATCGAGAGCCTTTGATCGTTTCGACCCACCACACGATGCAATCCAAGTAAATTGCATAGTTCACACTGAACGTCGCATGTTGACAACCAATCATCACGTCTTTCGCTCCTATCTGATACCAACCATCTCCCCGTCTTTTACATCCCAACTAATCCTTTTCTTCAGGAACCCCAATCCCGAAAAGTAAACGTCCCGCTGTATGGGACCTATTCCCGACTTCGCTACTACAGCGTAGTGATGACTTGGTTGTGAAGGAGAAGATGGGGGATGAGACAGAGCGTTTCCTCGCACACCCTGTGTTTCATGCATCGCACATGTGTTTATTCTATGTTCCACGTACACGCTCTTACCATGCACGGAATGCATTTTTATGCTGTGAGCGACAAATGTATTATGTCATACAAGGACACTCGTTCTCCACACACTCCCACCTGAGATATATTGTCAACATGGTAAGCTGTTCGGTGCTGCCAGTTACGGTCCTTACAAGCACTAGTCCGGTATTCCTGCGTACACGATGGGCGGTCTGTGCATCGTCGGGGGCGTGACTGGTTTCGTCCGGACACGCTCCGTTCCTTCCCTAGTGGCTGGTGTTGGGTATGTGCTCTCCTTTCATGGCAGTCCTACTGTGCGGAAATCAGGGCTCATGGCGTGCAGTGTGGGTCTTCTGTACCTCTGGAGTGCAGAGGCCATCAAGAAAGGCCACTCGAATGGCATCGAAGGGGCTTTGGGCATGTTCCTCTTCCATTTAACATCGCTTCACCTGCCAACAACTGTCGTCTAGGTGCTTCCGCTCTCCTGCTCCTTTCCTCGCTCCCGCGAGTGACCAAAGGCCCAGTTCCCGCTATATTAGCTGCAACGAGCGCTGCTGCGGGCGTGTACTACGGCAAGACGTTGTATGTGTTGCGAAACCACCAGTAATCTCTACAAGAACTGGGTATACAGGACACTTGAATACGATCTCTGCCATGTATTGCTATGTAACGGCGTCCCCTGCATATCCTGCCCCAGCGAACGCTTTCCTTGACTCGTTTGCGTCCCCACTCTTCACTTTTGTAATGTAGTTGGTTCCGGGAATGTCAGAGCGACATCTGGATCACCACCTTTCTACCCACAACAAGAAGTGATTGCCTTCGAATAAGACTGCACCAAGTCACGGTCCTGTTAAGATGGGGTGAAGGGCGTGCGCTCAATAGCGGAATTGCGGAACGAAGATTTATCCTGAATCGAGTCTGCAAGATGATTCAGCAATGTACCTCGGGTTCCTCTGCTCCCTCACCGTTATTCGATTTGTACTCCATAATTGTGCTTGGCGGCAAGTTGAGAACTGTGCGAATGGTGTCCCTGCACAAATATCCATTCAACTCCCTCAGACGCATGGAGCAATGCAAAACACGCACCTTATCTGTTCGCGGACTTTTATATCGTCCTCAAAGCGATTCCACACCGAGATAATATCCTCGCTCTGTCTCACGCTAATAGTACAGCCACAGATTTCGGGCCAATCCCCGCCCTCGACTTCTCCTTCCCCGGTGGAATTCCCATCAAGGTCTGCTTTGGATTTACCCCGACCGCACTCGTCAAAGAGATCGCCGACGACGCCGCATATCAGGTCCTCCCATATACGATCCGCGACGCCCTTTCGAAGACGTATGATCCACTTGCCACCCGTCCGGTTCAGGGGGTCTTCCCATACGGGTCGCCGGATGCCAGCATGGAACAAGAGATAGTCGGTGGTGGGAATGAGCGACGAGGGAGGGGAAAGATGTGTGTGGAGCGACCAAAACGACTCGATCTGGAAGAGGACAGAAGAGGGGTTCGACAACATGTCAATCGGGGAAATGGGGATACGCACGGAGGAGAAGGAGGCGATTTTTTTGATTCCCTCTTCGTAATTGGTGATCTTGTTCCCTGGTGCCCGTTGTTGGCGGAACCAAAATACCCAACTGAGATACACAGCACGCGACCGAGAAATCAGCACATAAAGGAAGTAAACGATAGACGTGACAAGGGCGTACGTGTTTCTGAGGGGGTGCACAGCTGCAGGAGATGGGTTCAAGCCCGCGCTTTTGGCTTGTGCAGGCTCCGGATCACGGTTTGCCAAGGAGGTTGAGAAATGACGGCTTACTACGGGGGGACGAGGGCGAGAGACATCCGAGGGTGCAGTCGCAGATTGTGATTGTGCATGACCAGCAGCTTGCTGGGGAGCAAAACGGGGCAATGGTTGTGAGTGGTTTGAGAAGTATCCTGCCATGGCCAACTGAGGAATACAAAAGTCGATTCAAACTGCGCGACGAAGGAGG
>Ga0307511_10003136_pt1 | contig 17044 bp, 17 predicted proteins | sample 13_EM_MG_FD_200266 | JGI IMG/M metagenome (GOLD analysis project Ga0307511, IMG submission 200266) | Populus trichocarpa ectomycorrhiza microbial communities from riparian zone in the Pacific Northwest, United States - 13_EM | ecosystem: Host-associated > Plants > Roots > Unclassified | place... | reverse complement strand
CCGGCGTGCACGATCTGGAAGTGGTCGATGTAGCCGTCGGGCTCGTTGAAGTTGCCGTCGCCGTCGTAGTCGTAGCGGTCCCACTGGTCGAACTGGGCCAGCTCCGTCTTGATCTCGGCGGCCGTGTCACCGGCGGCCTCGCGCTGGGCGACCCAGGCGTTGACGCCGTCCTGGACCGCGTACCAGGCGCCGGTGGAGGCCTTGTTGGAGCCGTAACGGGCCTCGTTGTAGGGGACCTTGACCCAGTCGGTGACCTCGCCGTCGACCGAGTAGCGGCCCGAGGACTGCTTCTCGTAGTACTTCTTGAGCGACTCGGTGTTCTTGCCGGTGCCGAAGTACAGGTCCTGGAAGTGCGCCTGGTTGTAATCCGCCTGCCAGGCCGTGGAGTTGTCCTTCGTGCGGTCCGGCGCGGCTATCTGGTTGTGCAGCGGGCCGACGGTGCCGCCGTAGCGGCTGTCGACCTGGTCGCCGAACTCGACCAGGATCGTGAAGATCTTGTCGGTCTTCTCCCGGCTCAGTTCGACGTACTTGCTCTTGCCGCCCTTGCTCTTGAGCTGGACGACCTTCGAGCCGTTGCGGTCCTTGACGGACGCCTTGCCGGCTATGACCTCGTTGAGGGCCTCCTGGCGCTGGGCGTCCTGCGTCTTGCTCAGCGGGCCGTCGAGGTCGTGTTCCTTCTGCGCGACCGGCGCGGGGTCGTGCCGGTCGACGGCTGCGGACTTGGCCGAGGTGTTGGCCTCCGCCACGGCGAACGTCGAGAACGTGGCGGTGGCCGCCGCGAGGGCGACGCCTATCGCGGCCGCTCTGAACGTCCAGGGTCTGCTGGTCACTTGAGGTCCTCCCCTGCGCAACCGACCGCGCGGAAGGGGGGTCCTGGAAGTCATGGAAGGCCCGCGCGCGGTGTACGCGTGATAGTCAAGTGACGTTATTTGACTAGAGGTTTACGAGAAAAGACAGACCTTGACTTGAGCAGGACAAGTGCACTATGCGAAGCGGGGGTCCGCTTTACGGACACCTGGAGGCCACTCGTGTATCGCTCAACAGGCGCGCGGGTACGTCCACTTCGTGGACGGTATGACTCCGTGCGCCCCCCATGCTCCGGAGCTGTGTGTTAGGTCATGCTTACTGCTCGTTCCACTCGGGCATGCAGGCGAATAGAGTCTCTTGGCGGAACGCCCGGAACCCGGCGGAAAGCCAGGCCGACATCCTTGTCGCACCCCCTTTTCACAGCTCCCCTCCATCGCCTAACGAGGACTCGATTGCCATGCCTCGTCCGACCGCCGCACAGCTCGCCTACGGTTCGTTCACCGTGATCTTCTCGACGCTCGCCATGCTGCTGCTGTCACAGACGAGTTCGGGTCTGGGGATCGCGGTCGTCGCCTTCGCGGCGCTCGCCCTCGGGCTGCTCGTCTCCCTGACGGTGCCACAGCCCAAGTCCCGCACCGCAGCCGCGCCCCGCGCGGCGGCCGAGGCCGCGCCCGCGCCCGTCCCGGCCCTCGTTCCGCAGCGCAGGCGGGTGCCGGTGCGGCGGGAGACCGTGTCCGCCGCCGCCGTCTCGTCCGCGGAGCCGGTACGGGAGCGGAGCACTCCCTAGACCAAGCACAAGCCCAAGCACAGGCTCAACCACGCGAATCGGCGGGTCCGTTGACGACGGACCCGCCGATTCGCTGTGTACGCCCGGGTGTTGCCCCCCGGTCGCCTCAACGCGTGCTGACCACCACGGTCTTGGCGGCCTTGTCGTGCAGGCCCTGCTTGTACGGCTTGTCGAAGAAGCTCCAACCGCCGCTGATCGCCGTCCAGATGCAGGCGCAGCAGAACGCGAACGGGATCCACAGCACCGCCGCGCGGATCAGGTTGGTCTGCACGGAGGGCGTCGACCCGTTGTCCAGGTTGGCCACCCGCAGGCCCAGCCACTTCTTGCCCAGCGTCTGGCCCGACTTGGCGAGCATCACGGTGTCGTAGCCCATGTACAGCACGGCCGCGGTGAGCGACTGCCCGAGCGACTTGGCGTACGACATGTGGTTGGAGTTGATGTTGTACTCGTGCACTCCGAAGGCCCAGGTGAGCAGCCAGACGACGATGGCGACGAGGATCATGTCGATGATCCGGGCGAGCGTGCGCCGGCCGCTGTCGGCGAGCGGGGGCATGCCGGCGAGGGGGTCGGTGGGGTAGGAGCCGCCGCCGTAGGGAGGCGGTTCACTGCCGAAGGGCGGCGGCGGCTGACTGCCGTACGACGGCGGGTCGTACGGTGAGCCCGATCCCTGGCCAGGAGGGGGCTGCTTCCTGAACGGGTCGTCTTCCGGCGGCTGCTGGCCGGAGCCCGAAGGCGGTTCGGTACTCATGGCCCGAGTCGACCGCGAACGCCACGGCTCCGCATCCGGCGAGCGGCCGTCCGGGGTACGGAATCAGGTACCCCGGATGCCGTACCCCGCTATCCCGCTACGAACGTATGTGCTGCCTTGTCGTGCCAGCACTGGTGCCAGGGTCGGTCGAAGAGACACCAGGCGACACCGACGATCCCGATGCCGAGCAGGCCCGGGACGCTGTAGACCAGCCAGCGGCGCAGCGCCCCGCCCAAGCCGGGCGGCTCGTGGCTCTCGATGCCGCGCACCTCCAGACCGCAGAGCTTCTTGCCCAGGGTGCGGCCCCACTTGGCGGTCGGCAGCGCCTCGTAGAGGACACCGAAGAGGAGGAGTACGGCGAGGACGATGCCGAGGTAGGCGGCCGTGGTCCCGTCCAGCAGCCAGACCGTCTCGGCGCGGCCGGAGAGCTTGGCCGCGTCGATCTTCTCGTTGATGTGGTCGGCCGCCTTGGTGCCCAGCGGTACGGCGGCCACGGCGGTGACCGCGCCGAGCACGACGGTGTCGACCAGCCGGGCCAGCAGCCGCTTGCCGAGCCCCGCGGGCCGGGCCGCGGACTGCCGTCGTGCCGCCGCCTGGAACACGTCCTCCACGGGCGGCTTCCAGGGCGCCACGGGCCCGTCCTCGTCCCCCGCCAGCCGGTGCACCTGCTGCGCCCAGGAGGGCTGCCCACCACCGGCACCGGAAGCCATGGGTGTACCTCCGGAGCCCGCCTGGGGCTGCACCGGGCCGGACTGCTGGGGGACGCCGGGGGCGGGCTGCGGGGGGCCGGAGAGGGCCGTGGAAGCGGACGCGGGGGCGGCGGGCGTCCCCGTGCCGGCGCCTGCCTGGCCCGCCTGGGCCTGGGCTGCGGCGGCACGCGCGGCTGCGGCCTTTCCGGCACCGAAGCCGGGGCCGGAGGGATCGCTGGACGGGGAGTTCCCGCCGGGCCCCTGGCCACCGGCGGCGGGCAGATTCCCGCCGGGTCGCCGGCCATCGGTGGCGGGCGGCGCACCGGCGCCGCCGAGACCGCCTGCGGCGGAGCCGGTCCCGGCAGAGCCCCGGGCGCCGTAGTCCCCGGCGGCGGAGCCGGTGCCGGCGGGCCCGTAGCCCCCGGCGGCCGAGCCGCCCGAACCCTGCGATCTGTAGTCTCCGGCAGCCGAATCAGAGCCGCCCGAACCCTCCGAACCGGAGCCTTGCGGACCTTGCACGCCAAAACCACCGGCCCCCGGGCCGACCCCCGCTGAACCCTGCGGGCCGTACCCCCCGGCGGCGGAGCCCCGGGCACCGTCGTCCCCGGCCGCGGCAGAGCCCTGCTTGCCGAAGGCCCCCGCGCCCGAACCTGCCGGACCCTGCACGCCAAAACCACCGACACCCGAACCGGCCCCCGCTGAACCCTGCGGGCCGTACCCCCCGGCGGCGGAGCCCCGGGCACCGTCGTCCCCGGCCGCGGCCGAGCCCTGCGCGCCGAAAGCCCCCGCGCCCGAACCTGCCGGACCCTGCACGCCAAAACCACCGGCACCCGAACCGGAGCCACCCGGACCCTGCGCGCCGAACCCACCGGCACCCGAGCCGGCCCCCGCTGAACCCTGCGAGCCATAGCCCCCTGCGGCCGAACCGGACCCCGCCGAACCTTGCGCCCCGAAACCACCGGCATCCGAGCCGGTCCCGGCGGAGCCCTGTGCGCCGAAGCCGCCCGAGCCCTCTGCCGACGCGCCGCCCGCGTTCCCCGTGCCCCCGGTCTGCGCCCCCGGCGCCCCGCCCTGTTGAGGGGTGCGCGGGGTGGGGCGGCGGAAAGTCGTCGTGCCCTCGTCGGGGGTGTCCGGGCCGGGGGTCTGGCGGCGGAAGACGAAGGTGCCCGGGTTGGGCGGCTCCTCCGGTTGGGCGGGGACCCTCGGGTCCGGGGCGCCCCAGGAGACGTGGCGGTCCTGGGCGCCGCCGAAGCCGCTCTGGTGGGCGCGGTCCGCGCCCCAGGCCGAGGCCGGCTCGGGGTGGGCCGGTGCGGGGTCCTCGTCGAAGAAGTGCGGTCCGGTCTCCTCGACGGACGGGCCCGCGCCGGGCGCGGCGGGCGACAGCCCGTCCGACGGCGCCGGGCGGCTGGTGCCGGGCACCCAGGCCGCGCCGTTCCAGTACCGGACGTATCCAGGAATGGACGGGTCCGGGTAGTACCCCTCGCGGGGCCTGTCGTCACCGGGTGCCGGCGTTGGGGCGCTCATGTCCGTCGTCCCGTATCTGCTCGGAGGTCAAATGGGGGTGTCCACATCTATCAGACCCGTGCGACCGCCACCGCCCGTCCCGCCGGACCCACTCCTTTCCGGGCAAGCTCGTGCACGGAGTCCACACGCCCCGAAGCCCCGTGACGCCTTCGCGAAGCCTCGCGGAAAAAAAGTTTCCCGAAGTCGCGTAATGCTTACGGCCGCACGCCCTCTCCACTCGTACGGGCCCACCGCTGGGCTCCGTGCGCGAGAGAGGACACACGTCATGCACACAGTCGTAGAGCGGGAGTTGGAGCTGAAGCTGATCCTGTCGCCGGAACGGAGCATTCCCGTTCCGGCCCGGCTCAGCTACCGCACCGACGACCCGTACGCCGTCCACATCTCCTTCCACATCACCTCCGAGCACCCCGTGCACTGGACGTTCGCCCGCGAACTGCTCGTCGAGGGGGTGTTCCGGCCGTGCGGGCACGGGGACGTGCGGGTGTGGCCGACGAAGGTGGAGGGGCGCAGCGTCGTCCTGATGGCGCTGAGTTCACCCGACGGAGACGCCCTCCTGGAGGCCCCGGCGGCCCAGGTGTCGGCGTGGCTGGAGCGGACCCTGCGGGTGGTGCCCCCGGGCTCTGAGGCGGAGCAGCTCGGCATCGACGACGGCCTGGCCGAGCTGCTCGCGCCGACCCCGGCCGACGACCTGTGGCTGCGCGACCCGTGGCCGTCGGACGAGTCGCGGGACGGGGAGTGAGCCGTAGAGAGGAACGGGGTCAGAAGAGCTTGCCGGGGTTGAGGATCCCCAGCGGGTCGAAGGTCGCCTTGACCGCCCGCTGCATCTCCACGCCCACCGGCCCGATCTCGCGGGCCAGCCACTCCTTCTTCAGGACGCCGACGCCGTGTTCGCCGGTGATGGTGCCGCCGAGTTCCAGGCCGAGGGCCATGATCTCGTCGAAGGACTCGCGGGCCCGCCGGGACTCGTCGGGGTCCTGCGCGTCGAAGCAGACGGTGGGGTGGGTGTTGCCGTCGCCGGCGTGCGCGCAGACGCCGATCGTCAACTGGTACTTCTCCGCGATCCGTTCCACCCCTTCGAGCATCTCGCCGAGCCGCGACCGGGGCACGCACACGTCGTCGATCATCGTCGTGCCCTTGACCGCTTCGAGCGCGGTGAGCGACAACCGCCTTGCCTGGAGCAGCAGTTCGGACTCGGCCGCGTCCTCGGCGGGCACCACCTGGGTGGCTCCGGCGGCCTCACAGAGGGCTCCTACGGCGGCCAGGTCGGCGGCCGGGTCCAACGTGTCGAAGGCCGCCAGCAGCAGCGCCTCGGTGCTCTCCGGCAGTCCCATGTGCGCGAGGTCGTTCACGGCCTTGACGGTCGTACGGTCCATCAGTTCGAGGAGGGACGGCACGTGCCCGCCCTCCATGATCCGGCACACGGCGTCGCACGCGGCCGCCGCGGACCCGAACTCGGCCGCCAGGACCAGTTGCCCGGGCGGCTGCGGCTTCAGCGCCAGGACCGCCTTGACGACGATGCCGAGCGAGCCCTCGGAGCCGACGAACAGGCGGGTCAGGTCGTACCCGGCGACGCCCTTGGCCGTACGGCGCCCGGTGCTCATCAGCCGTCCGTCGGCGAGGACGATGTCCAGGCCGAGGACGTACTCGGCGGTCACCCCGTACTTCACGCAGCACAGCCCGCCCGAGGCGGTGCCGATGTTGCCGCCGATGGTGCACATCTCCCAGCTGGAGGGGTCGGGCGGGTAGTACAGGCCGTGTTCGTTGACCGCGCGGGAGAGGGTCGCGTTGATGACGCCCGGCTCGACGACCGCGATGCGGTCGACCGGGCTGATCTCCAGGATGCGGTCCATCTTGATGAGGGACAGCACGATGCAGCCCTCGGAGGCGTTCGCCGCGCCCGACAGGCCGGTGCGGGCGCCCTGCGGGACGACCGGGACGCGCAGTTCGGTGGCGACGCGCATCACGTGCTGGACCTGTTCGACCGTGCGCGGCAGCACGACGACGGCGGGGGTGCCGGACGGACAGAAGCTCGCCATGTCGTTGGCGTACGAGACCGTGACGTCCGGGTCGGTGAGGACGGCCTCGGCGGGCAGACCGGTCAGCAGGCGGTCGAGAAGGGGTCCGGTGTCGTGGTCGCGAGGCGCTTCGATACGGCTCATGATCACAGCGTCGCACTCGCGGCCATCGGTGTGAACCCCGTCCGCGCGCGGCTTCGGCTGCCGGGGCGCGGTCGTCGTACTGACGCAGAGTGAGCGCCATGGAGAACGAACAGCGGAGCCCGGGTACGTCCCTGGTGGCGGAGCGTCGCAGGCGCCGCTCCCCCGTTCTGCGGCGGGCGCTGATCGCCTCGGCCGCCGGGTGTGCCATGGTCGGCGGGCTGCTGTGGCTGCTGCCCGAGGAACCGCGTCCGGCGCCGCCGCCCGCGCCGGGACCCAAGACGCAGGCGCTGACCGCCGTCACCGCGGGGGTGCCGGCCGCGCTGCCCGACCTGGCCGCGCTGATCGGCGACCGCGAGGCCCGGGTGCGGGCCGATCCACGGGACGCGCGCTCCTGGGCGGTGCTCGGGGTGGCCTATGTGGAGCAGGGTCGGCGGACCGGGGACGCCCTGTACTACCCGAAGGCCGACGACGCCCTGCACCTCTCGCTGAAGGTCCGCGCGAAGGGGAACGACGCGAGCGCCGTGGCGATGGACGGCCTGACGGCCCTGGCGAACGAGCGGCGCGACTTCCGGGCGGCCCGGACCTGGGGCGAGGCCGCGGTGAAGCTGGCGCCGAAGCGCTGGACGACGTATCCGCTGCTGATCGACGCCTACACCGGCCTGGGCGACTACAAGGCGACCCGGCGGACCCTCGAAAAGCTCCAGGAACTGCACTCCGGACCCGCCGTGATGGCGCGCGCCGCCGAGGTCTACCGCGACCGGGGCTGGCGCGAGGACGCCGCCGCCCAGCTCGCCGACGCGGCGGCCGGGGCGACCGCCCCCGCCGAACAGGCGGCCTGGTGGCAGCGGGCCGGAGAGCTGGCCTGGGAACGAGGGGACCGGGAGGTGGCGCTACGACACTTCGAGGCGGCCGTACGGATCGACCCCGACCAGCGGGAGGCCCTCGCCGGCGAGGGCCGGGCACTGGCGGCACTGGGCCGCACCTCGGAGGCGCTGAACGCCTACCAGGTCGCCCTCGCCAAGCAGCCGACCCCCCAATACGCCCTGGAACTGGGCGAGTTGTACGAGTCACTGGGCCTCACCCAGGCGGCCCGCGTGCAGTACGACACCCTGCGGACCCTGGTGACCCGGGACACGGCGGGCGGCGTCGACGACGAACTGGTACTCGGCGCGTTCGAGGCGGACCACGGGGACGCGCGGGACGCCGTACGGCGGCTGCGGGCCGAGTGGGCCCGGCAGCCGGGGATCCCGGTCGCGGACGCGCTGGGGTGGGCTCTGCACCGGGCCGGGCAGGACGCGGAGGCACTGAAGTTCGCGTCGGTCGCGACGGACAAGGTGCACGGGGGCGGGGCGCGGGACGCGCTCTACGCGTTCCACCGGGGCATGATCGAGCAGGACTTGGACAAGACCGCCTCCGCGCGCCGCCATCTCCAGGAGGCGCTGCAGATCAACCCGTACTTCTCCCCGCTGCGGGTGCCACTGGCACAGCAGACGCTGGCGGCACTGGGCGAGCCGCCGGCCGAGCCGCTGCCCTCGGACAAGGAGACTCAGGACAAGGAGCCGCAGGAGAAGGCGGGTTGACGTCCGGGGGCCGCGCCTACGGCTTGTGGCAGAGCGAGAAGCGTCGTGCGCCGGCCTCCCCGGACGCGAAGCCGAGGCACAGGCGGGTGCCGGGCTTCGTGCGGACGGCCAGGCCCTCCGGTTCGCGGTAGGTGAGGGTGTAGCCGGCCTCCGTGCGGGACTGCTGGAGCAGTTCGCCGGTCCGGATGTCGAGGCAGGAGACGTAGGTGTTGCCGTGTTTCGCGGGCGGGTTGGTGGTGGAGTCGTAGGCGGTGCCCGCGAGTTGGTAGAGGTGGTCGCCGTCGAGGGCGTAGCCCTGGAACGGGATCGCCGGGTCCGGGTGGGCGCCGGTCTGGGCGATGTCGGCCAGGGGTTCGGAGTAGTCGCGGGCGACGAAGGCGTCCAAGTCCCATATGCGGTACCGGGGTTTGTTGGCCAGACGGTAGCGGATGGCGATGCGGTGGGAGGCCATGCAGACCGCGGGCTGGTTGTTGGTGGAGTTCGCGATCGGCTTGCGGATCGCGACGTCGGCGGCGGTGCGGACCGCGCCGTTCGCGAAGTGGAAGCGGGTGACGGCCTGGCCGTAGGCGCCCCCGGAACCGGCCTTCGCGGCGGCCTCGGTCCAGATCCAGACGTCTCCGTCGGGCGTGTTCTGCACGCCCATGCTGACGCCGTGCCCGAAGCCCTGGAGGTGCATGTGGCCGAGCAACTTGCCCGTGTAGTCGAGCTGGTTGAGGCAGAGGTTGCCCGCATCGGCGCCGCCCTGTCTCAACTGGAGGACGTACAGGCGCTGGTGGACCTCGTCGAGGGCGAACGACTGGAGGACCGTGGGTTCGTGCAGGGTGCCCTTGTTCCACAGCCAGCGCACCGCCGGTGCGGTCAGGTCGATGGGCGCGTCGGCCACGGTCCTCCCAAGTCCCTTGCGGGACCCGTGAGTTACAGGTTGCCCCGCTTTTCCTGCTCCCGCTCGATCGCCTCGAACAGGGCCTTGAAGTTGCCCTTCCCGAAGCCCATCGAGCCGTGCCGCTCGATGAGTTCGAAGAACACCGTAGGACGGTCCTGGACCGGCTTGGTGAAGATCTGGAGAAGGTACCCGTCCTCGTCGCGATCGGCGAGGATCTTCAGCTCGCGCAGGGTCTCGACGGGGACGCGGGTGTCGCCGACCCACTCGCCGAGGGTGTCGTAGTACGAGTCCGGGGTGTCGAGGAACTTGACCCCGGCCGCGCGCATCGTCCGTACCGTCCGCACGATGTCGTTGGTGTTGAGCGCGATGTGCTGGACGCCCGCGCCGCCGTAGAACTCCAGGTACTCGTCGATCTGGGACTTCTTCTTGGCGACGGCCGGCTCGTTGATCGGGAACTTGACCTTCAGGGTGCCGTCGGCCACGACCTTCGACATCAGCGCGCTGTACTCGGTCGCGATGTCGTCGCCCACGAACTCCTTCATGTTCGTGAAGCCCATGACCTTGTTGTAGAAGCCGACCCACTCGTTCATGTGGCCGAGCTCGACGTTGCCGACGCAGTGGTCGATGGCCTGGAACGTGCGGTGGGCGGGTGCCTCGACGAGCGGGTCGGCGGGGGCGAAGCCGGGGAGGTACGGGCCGTCGTAGCCCGTGCGCTCGACGAGGGTGTGGCGGGTCTCGCCGTAGGTCGCGATGGCGGCGAGGACGACCGTGCCGTGCTCGTCCTTCAACTCGTACGGCTCGGCGAGCGAGCGGGCGCCGTGCCCGACGGCGTAGGCGTGGGCGGCGCGCGCGTCCGGGACCTCGATGGCGAGGTCGACGACCCCGTCGCCGTGCTCGGCCACATGCCGGGTGAGGAACTCGCCCCAGGGGGTGGCGGGCTTGATCACGGAGGTGAACACGAAGCGGGCGGAGCCGTTGGTGAGGACGTACGAGGCGGTCTCGCGGCTGCCGTTCTCCGGTCCGGAGTAGGCGACCAGTGTCATGCCGAAGGCCGTGGAGTAGTAGTGCGCCGCCTGCTTGGCGTTGCCCACGGCGAAGACGACCGCGTCCATTCCCTTGACCGGGAAGGGGTCGGCCTGCCGGGCGGTGTCGGGAGTGTGGTGAGTGTTCGCAGAGATGACAGCCATGAGCGCAGGCTCCCCCTCCCCGGCAAGGTGCGCAATAGTTTGCGTTTCCGCTGGGCAGCTTGTTCAGTGGTACGACCGTCTCGGCGGGCTTTCTGTACAGGATGACCATCCTCGGAGGCGGACACCATGGGGATCGATCAGCTCGACGGCCGGATCATCGTGCTGCTGGCCGAGGAACCGCGCATCGGCGTGCTGGAGATGTCCCGGCGGCTGGGGGTCGCCCGGGGGACGGCGCAGGCGCGGCTGGACCGGCTTCAGTCGAATGGAGTCATCCGCGGCTTCGGTCCGCAGGTCGATCCGGCGGCACTCGGCTATCCGGTCACGGCGTTCGCGACGCTGGAGATCCGGCAGGGACAAGGCCCGGACGTGCGGGCGCACTTGGCGACCGTTCCGGAGGTCCTCGAACTGCACACCACCACCGGCAGCGGGGACATGCTGTGCCGGCTGGTGGCCCGCTCGAACGCCGATCTCCAGCGGGTCATCGACCGGGTCGTCGGTTTTGATGGCATTGTCCGGGCCGCCACCGCGATCGTGATGGAGAACCCGGTTCCGCTGCGGATCATCCCGCTGGTGGAACAGGCGGCCGAGGACCCGGAAGGGACGAACCGGCCGACGTAGGGGTGTGTGCATGTGAGCTTCTGGGAGTACTTGGGCAACCGGCACCAGCAGCTGCTCACCGACGCCTACCAGCACGCCAGCGCGGTCTTCCAGTGCATGGTCGTGGCCACGCTGATCGGGGTGGTGATCGGGGTCGTGACCTATCGGAGCGAGTGGGCGGGCAACCTCGCCACCACGGCCACCTCGACCATTCTGACCATTCCGTCGCTCGCCATGATCGGTCTGCTCATTCCGATCGTGGGGCTCGGCGTCCCGCCCACGGTGATCGCGCTGACCCTGTACGGCCTGCTGCCGATCGTCCGCAACGCGATCGTGGGGCTGCGCGGGGTCGACCCGTCCCTGGTGGACGCGGCGAAGGGCATCGGGATGTCCCGGCTGATGCGGCTCGCGCGGGTCGAACTGCCGCTGGCCTGGCCGCCGATCCTGACCGGCATCCGGGTCTCCACCCAGATGCTGATGGGCATCGCGGCCATCGCTGCGTACGCCTCCGGGCCCGGCCTCGGCAACGAGATCTTCCGCGGCATCGGCTCCCTGGGCAGCAAGAACGCCCTCAACCAGGTGCTCGCCGGCACGCTCGGGATCATCGTCCTGGCGCTGCTGTTCGACGCCGCGTACGTCCTGCTGGGACGGCTGACCATTCCCAGGGGGATCCGTGCCTGAGTCAGCTACGGCTGCGTCCGGTGCCTCCATCGAGCTGGAGAACCTGACCAAGCGGTATGCCAACAGTCCGCAGCCGGCGGTCGACAGCGTCAACATGGAGATCAAGGCGGGCGAGTTGGTCGTCTTCGTCGGACCCTCCGGCTGCGGCAAGTCCACCACGCTCAAGATGATCAACCGGCTGATCGAACCGACCGGCGGCCGCATCCGGATCAACGGCGAGGACGTCACCGACATCGACCCGGTGAAACTGCGCCGCAAGGTCGGCTACGCGATCCAGTCCAGCGGCCTCTTCCCGCACATGACGGTCGCCCAGAACATCGCGCTGGTGCCGGGGATGATCGGCTGGTCGAAGTCCCGGATCAGGGACCGGGTGGAGGAGATGCTCGACCTGGTCGGGCTCGACGCGGGCGAGTTCCAGGGCCGTTATCCGCGCCAGCTCTCCGGCGGCCAGCAGCAACGCGTGGGCGTGGCAAGGGCGTTGGCGGCCGATCCGCCGGTGCTGCTGATGGACGAGCCGTTCGGCGCGGTCGACCCGATCACCCGCGACCACCTTCAGGACGAGTTGATCAGGCTCCAGCACGAACTGCACAAGACGATCGTCTTCGTCACCCACGACTTCGACGAGGCGATCAAACTGGGCGACCGGATCGCCGTGCTGCGCGAACGCTCGCACATCGCCCAGTTCGACACCCCGGAGGCCATCCTCACCAACCCGGCGGACGACTTCGTGTCCGGGTTCGTCGGCGCCGGGGCTGCCCTCAAGCGCCTGAACCTCACCCGCGTACGGGACGTGGAGATCACCGACTATCCGACGGTGACGGTCGACGACCCGCTCCAGAACATCTTCAACAAGCTCCGGGACAGCGGCACCAACGAGATCCTGCTGCTCGACAAGCGCGGCCGGCCCTACAAGTGGCTGCGGCGCGGCGACATGATGCGCGCCAAGGGCTCACTGGCCCGCGCGGGCACGCTGGTCAGCGACACGGTGACGCGGGACGCGACGCTCCGGGACGCGCTGGAGGCCGTCCTCACGGACAACGCGGGGCGGGTCGCGGTGACCGGGCGGCGCGGCGAGTACATCGGTGTCGTCGACATGGAGACGCTGATGAACTCCGTGCACGAACTCCTCGAAGCCGACCGGCTGGAGGCGATGGAGGCACAGCACGAGCTGGAGGAGGCGCGGGCCTTCCAGACGCACGCCGAGCAGGAGGGCGCCGGAGGGGAGGAGAAGGCGTGACCACCACTCCCGAACTGGAAGAAGAGGAGGAGACGGCGGCCCCAACACCCCCGACTCCCCCCAAGCGCCGCATCACCTGGCAGAAGCTGACGATCCTGCCCGCGTTCCTGGTGGCCGTCCTGCTGGCGACCTGGCTGTGGTTCGACCAGGCGGACCTGGACGCCATTTCGGAGAACGCGCTCTCCAACGGGCAGGTGAGCAAGGCCCTTTGGCAGCAGGTCCAACTCACCGTGATCTCCACGTTCTTCGTGCTGATCATCGCGATCCCGCTGGGTATCCTGCTGACCCGCAGGGCGTTCCGGAAGGCCACCCCGGTGGCGATGACCTTCGCCAACATGGGCCAGGCGACCCCCGCGATCGGCCTGCTGGCCCTGCTGGTGATCTGGCTCGGCGCCGGCGAGAAGGCGGCCCTGATCGGCATGGTCATCTACGCCGTCCTGCCGGTGCTGTCCAACACCATCGCCGGGCTGAAGGCCAACGACCCGACTTTGTTGGAGGCGGCCCGGGGCATCGGCATGTCCCAACTCGGCGTCCTGAAGCGGGTGGAGCTGCCCCTCGCGGTCCCGCTGATCCTGGCCGGCGTCCGAACTGCCCTGGTCCTCAACGTCGGTACGGCGACTCTGGCGACCTTCGGCGGGGGCGGCGGCCTCGGCGTGCTGATCACCACCGGCATCACCACCCAGCGGATGCCCGTCCTGGTCCTCGGCTCGATCCTCACGGTCAGCCTCGCACTGCTGGTGGACTGGCTGGCCTCCCTGGCCGAACTCCTGCTGCGGCCACGGGGGTTGGAGGTGGGCACGTGAAGCGGACCTGTCTGGTGACGGTCGGTGCCCTGATCGTCGTATCCGGCTGCGGCCTCACCAGCGGCTCCCCCATGGTCGACGACGTCAGTCCCGGCACCGTCGGCAGGGGCGAGCCCCTCAAGGGCGCCCATCTCACCGTCACCTCGAAGGAGTTCACCGAGCAGCTGATCCTCGGCGCGATGATGGGCATCGCCTTCGAGGCGGCCGGCGCGGACGTCCTGGACCGGACCGGCATCCAGGGTTCGATCGGGGCGCGGGAGGCGGTCAAGTCCGGTGACGCGGACGGGATGTACGAGTACACCGGCACCGCGTGGATCACCTACCTCGGCAACAGCAAGCCGATCACCGACCCGATGATGCAGTGGCAGGCGGTACGGGACGCGGACCTGAAGAACGGCCTGACCTGGCTGCCTCCCTCCGCCCTCAACAACACCTACGCGCTCGCCATGAACCAGGCCAGCTTCAAGAAGTACGGCACGAAGACGCTCTCGGACGTGGCCGCGCTGGCGAAGAAGGACCCTGGCACGGTGACGGTGTGCGTGGAGAGCGAGTTCGCCAACCGCGCGGACGGACTGCCCGGCATGGAGAAGGCGTACGGCATGAGCATCCCGGCGAAGAACATCACGCAGATGGACACCGGGATCATCTACACCCAGGTGAAGAAGGGCAGTTGCACGTACGGCGAGGTCTTCACCACCGACGGCCGCATCAAGTCCATGAACCTCGCGGTGATGGCCGACGACAAGAAGTTCTTCCCCAACTACAACGCGGCGCCCGAGATCAACACCAAGGCCCTGAAGAAGTGGCCGGCGATCGCGGAGGTCCTCGCCCCGGTCACGAAGAAGCTGAACAACACGGTGGCGCGGACGCTGAACGCCAAGGTCGATGTCGACGGGGAGGACCCGCATCAGGTGGCGCTGGACTGGATGAAGGCGGAGGGGTTGGTCAAGTAGGACTGACAGAGGGCCAGTTACAAAGAAGTTGATGCAAAAGAAGCGTTGCAAAGGGTTCTTTGCAACGCTATCTTTGGACGCATGCCGGAGCCAGAGCCCCAGGAACGCCTGATCCATCATCTCGACGCCCGCGCGCTGCGTGGGCTCTCCCATCCCCTGCGCGTACAACTCCTCTACACGCTGCGTCTCGACGGCCCCGCCACGGCATCCCAACTCGCCGAAAAACTGGGCGAGTCGAGCGGAGCCACCAGCTATCACCTGCGCCAGCTCGCGACGTACGGCTTCGTCGAGGACGCCCCGGAGCACGGCAAGGGGCGGGAGCGGTGGTGGAGGGCCGCGCACGACGGGACCATGTTCGACGACGCCCTGTTCACGGACGCCAGCCCCGCCGTCCGCGGCGCCATCGACATGGTCATGCACGAGATGGCCACCACGCACGCTCGGGAGCTGTCCACCTGGCTCGGCAACCGCCACACCTGGCCCGAGGACTGGGTGCAGGGCACGGACATGAGCGACATGACGCTCCGGCTCACGCCCCAACTCGCCCGCGAACTCATCGAGAAGATGCACGACCTCGTCGAGAGCTACCGCGACCTGCCCGAGGTGGCGGACGCCCCGGACGCCGAGCGCGTACGCATCCACACGCACGCCTTCCCGATCACCACGGACTGACACAGAGAGGCCATTCCCCATGCATCCCGAGACCTACCTCGCGCTGCACCACACCCGCACCGCCGAACTCCAGACCCAGGCCGAAGCCCACCGTCTCGCCACAGAAGCCAAGCCCCCGCGGCCCGAACTCCGCACCCGCCTCGGCTGGACCCTCGTAGAAGTAGGCCTGCGCCTGGCCGCCACTCCGAACAACCCGAAGCCGGCCGTCGCCTAACAGCCCGGTACGGAGCCCTTACCCGACTCCAGCGCCTCCAGGGCACTCACCGCGCCCTTCAGCGAGGTCACCGCCACCAGCCGTAGCCCCTTGGGCAGTTCGGACTTGGCGTCCGAGCACTCGGCCTTCGGCACCAGGAACACCGTCGCCCCGTCGCGACGCGCGGCCTGTGTCTTGAGGGCCACTCCCCCGACCGCGCCCACCGTGCCGTCGATGCCGATCGTCCCCGTACCGGCGATGGTGCGACCGCCCGTGAGATCGCCGCCGTTGCCGTCGCCCTTCAGTTTGTCGATGATCCCCAGGGTGAACAGCAGACCCGCGCTGGGGCCGCCCACGTCGGCGAGCGTGAGCGTGACCTTCACCTTCTTGTCGCTGAGGTTCAGGTAGTCGAGCGCGGCCGTGGTCGCGTCGTCCTGCGACTCCTGCATCTGCTCCGTGTTGTGCTGCTCGATCTCCTTGACGCTGTTGCCGCTCGGATAGACCGAGTCACGGGGCATGACCGCCCGGTCGGTGCGGAACCAGCTGTCGATCACATCGCTCAGCGAGACACGCTGATCGGGCCCGGTCGCCTCGATCGTCGTCATGCGCAACTGGCCGCTCGTCGTACGCACCGGCGCCCCGGAGATCGTGATCACCGGGGTGCCCTTGTTCTCGCCGAGCACGTTCGCGGTCAGACCGGGCTGCGTCAGCGAGAACGGCAGCGGCGCGAAGGCCGCCGTGGCGAGCAGCGCCGCGACGGGCAGGGCACAGACGGCTACGGCCCAGGGGCGCGTGAGGCGAGAGAGGAGCACGGGATCAATCTAACGCGACGGTCACTTTCGGCCGTGCGCCGGTCACCCAAGGCCCACGAAAGGCCTCAGCGCAACGCCTCCGCGACCTCCCTCGCCGCGTCCACGACCCTCGGCCCCACCCGCTCGGGCACGGCATCGGCCAGCATCACGACGCCGACGCTGCCCTCGACCCCCGTGACCCCGAGCAGCGGTGCCGCGGCGCCGCTCGCTCCCGCCTCCAACTCCCCGTGCGTCAAGGTGTATCCGGGCTCGTCCGCGCCCTGGTGCCGGGCGGCGAGAATCGCGCGGCCCGCGGCGCCCCGGTCCAGGGGGTGGCGGAAACCGGCCCGGTAGGCCACGTGATAGTCGGTCCAGGTCGGCTCGACCACGGCGACGGCGAGGGCGTCCGCCCCGTCGACCAGGGTGAGATGAGCGGTCGCCCCTATGTCCTCGGCCAGCGACCGCAGCGCGGGCAGCGCCGCCTCCCGTACGAGGGGGTGCACCTGACGGCCGAGCCGCAGCACCCCGAGCCCGACCCGGGCCCGGCCGCCCAGATCACGTCGTACGAGAGCGTGCTGTTCCAGGGTGGCCAGCAACCGGTATACGACGGTCCGGTTGACGCCCAGTTTGTTGGACAGTTCGGTGACGGTCAGCCCGTGGTCCGTATCGGCCAGCAGTTTGAGGACGCGCAGTCCCCGGTCGAGCGTCTGGGAGGTCTCCGCGGTCACGACGCCCACTCCTTAAGTGGTGAGG
>Ga0307511_10003135_pt1 | contig 17047 bp, 20 predicted proteins | sample 13_EM_MG_FD_200266 | JGI IMG/M metagenome (GOLD analysis project Ga0307511, IMG submission 200266) | Populus trichocarpa ectomycorrhiza microbial communities from riparian zone in the Pacific Northwest, United States - 13_EM | ecosystem: Host-associated > Plants > Roots > Unclassified | place... | reverse complement strand
GTTCTCGTTCAGCACAGTCTAGTCTAGCTACTTCAGAAATACACAAGCTACACTGGTAATATTCTTGTCCACGTACACCTCTTGATCCCCAACCAACCCTTTAGCCACCTACTATAATCCTGTATAGGACGTAGTGGGCGTGCTTAGGACCCCATAACCACGTTGGTAGAGCCGAGTTCCTTACAGAGCTCCTCTACTAACTTGGCCCACACTTACAGTTGGCTACTCTAATCAGCGCTCTCACAAAAAGACTACGAACGGTAGTGGCCTCGGATATTTTATTGGCTCGGAATCCTGTTTCTAATTTTCCTTTGGATGGAAAATCGAGTGCGAAAGTGTTAAGGCCTGCTGGAATGAAGTTTCATATTCCTGTTAAATTATCCTGGGTTTACCATGGAAATACAACAATGATAACCGTGAATGTCCGTATTGATACTAGTGTCGAAGTGACAATTCTGGATGCGGATTTTGTTGCGCAGATGTTGATGCCTTGGGTTAAGAGGGAGAACAAACTGCGGTTGGAGAGCGTCAACGGCTCCCTACTTAAGAGGTCCGGGACTGTACAAGTCAAGTAAGTACAGTTGGAGGTCCCGGATGCAAGATCGGGAAAACAAAAAATCCTTGACCTGGTGACGGAGGTTGCGTGCCTCGAGCCAGGTTGTTCACTCATTCTAGGGTTCGATTGGATTACAGCGCACTGCGATAAGCTCAGTGTTACATCTCCCTATGGTCTGGAGCTTAAGCGCGATTTGGAAATTGAAGAGGTAACGGATTGCTCTGAGTTTGACGAAATCCTGGCACATGCGAAATATGTTAGATTAATACATGTGGGCGAAATGGAATCTCCCTGAGTACCCACTGGTCAGGCATTCGATGTGATGCAAATCATAGCGGCGGAGAACCTACAGGGACTGACAGAGAAATTGCCAACCCAGTACAGAGATTTTGTATGAATCTTTGGAAAAGAGGCGCAGGCTGCCCTGCCAGCACATGGTGAGCAAGACATGACTATTGACCTTGACCCGGGAAAGCAACCACCCTCAGGGAAACTCTACCCTCTGACCCCAGATGAACTCGAGTTACTAAATGAGTATCTATATGAAATGCTTAAAAACAGGAAATTTCGCCATAGCAAGAGCAGTGCTAGCACCCCAATATTTTTCACGAAGCAGGCAAATGGTAAGTTGCGAATAGTAGTTGACTATTGTCCCCGGGGCTCTATTAACTATATAGCGGATACTCCAACTATAAAATAGAGTGGCCGTATGTTCTATGGCCACAACAGAACTTATGCAGAGCTCAGAATAATCCTTCCGCATGCAAAGTCCCTTATAGACTTATCCGCACCTTCAGTCTTTATTCCGCAAGAGAAGACGCAACTGTCCAGTTAACGCGAAATCACTAGCGTAGCAATGTGAGGTCAAAACCACAGATTAAGTCAGAACTCAGGAATGTCAACTTAGAACTTTGTAGGCTTCGTGTAGAATCGATTGTTTAACAGCTATGGTGGGCGCTATCCTCACCTTCGACAATTCTCTCACTATTTGTATTCCGCGGTGATGTATATTGTAATAACTTGCGGGCATCAAATTGCTCATGTGCGAAGGTTTTCATATCAGCTTTTCTTCATGCAGTCGCCCTCTGCACTTAGTCTGCCAGCGTTTCAGCTACTACAGAGTCATACTACACACTTGACTAAACTAAGAATACTTTTCCTAACTGTATCTCTTGGAGATTACACTACCTATTGTTGGAAATCGCTTAAGCGGGATAACCATAGTTCTATTCCGATGCCAGAGTAACTTTCAGATAGTAAACTTAAAGTCATTCAGTTTACAACTTAGGGTTCTTAATTAATAGATCTGGCATCATCCATCCAAGTTGTCTAGTGTCCATTGAGAGCCTGACTCGCATGCACGTGGACCAGCTTCAACGGCTCATAACTTCGCGGATTTGACTCCGTTGATCTTCATTAAGTGCTCATTTCACAGCTCTTTCTGTGTGGAATCTAATAGACTAGGTCTGTTAGCCCGTTTTGTCAACCGGGGATAAGCTAGAACCTGCAGAAGTAGTCTTAACAACTTCAACAGCCTATAACTAGCCCGGTATAACCCTGATCGCAAAACGGATTCCAGAAATGGATTCAGCGTGCAAAACTACCCCTAAGACCAACTTTCCCCGAAAGTTTCTGAGAACCTTTATTTTTTGCTCAGATTTCCATTGCCCCTTATAGTGTCACCGGAGGCACTTTAGTCTAAATTACGCCCTGGTGGCTTGATTTTGTTATATCTCTCTAAGGACATTGAAGGGTAACCCAAAATGGCTAGGAGCGACGAATGCGGCTAGTATGATATGTCGGTAGGACTGTAAAAATATCCTGATGGCAAGCATGGTAAAGGCTAGCCGATCAAGCTTAGTCTTGTCCAACAATAAGCTTCCAAAGTTGATTACTGGAGGGTGTTGACCTAAACCGCATTTGGTAAGTAGCTCACTTAGTAGGTTCAGAGTAACCAATCCTAGTTCCGGGTAACTTGGCAAGCTCAGGGTAACTGCTCCCATACAATGTTCGACTTAGAAATATTTTCTTCAGTCATATCGTAAGAAACTTTGTCTGGCTGTAACTACATCACTGGTAGTCCGAATCACACGAAACTTGAACTGGGGCTCCAGTTACACGTTCTTAAGTAGTTCCTGTATTCTTTGACTCTGCACGCAATATTCCTATCGTCGGGCTGTACTGCAGATAGAAGTATTACTACTACAAGTAATATTTTCTAGTAACGCGCAATACTTATCATTTAAGTATTCCTCGGACATGTATTACAAATCCTCGCGTTGTTCTGGTTAGTCCAAGTACCCTTAGGTGGGCCCGTAGTCACTTCGGGACAACTATCGTGGACTCAATACCATCACTATTAAAGACAAGTATCACCTCCTATCCGTGCGAAGCCATGTATATGCTGACAACGCCTGTCTTTGCCAGTCGCTCCTCCTCAGGCCGAACCCTTTAGCTACCCTGTCTTCCGGTCGAGGCTGCCTTCAGGCCCTCCCACGCCGCCGTACCTGGTGACCCCGCGATCTCTCCTAGGAGAGCTTCGAAGGTTGCTCGAGCGTCTGCCTTCTCGTTGCCCGGGATTCCTATATGGCTGCGTATCCAAGCGATGGCGGTGTCCTGCTCTCTTCTCTTCGTAAGAGCCTGTTGAGCTCTCTCTCGATCCCGGGCCTCGGGGATGCGCCTCTGCTAAGGTTGATTGCCGTCTGCAGAGCTACTTGGGAGTCCGTGAGGATGAAGAGCCTGTCTAAATGCATCCCCTCTAAGCGCATAACCTGTTAAAACGCATCACAGACAGCTGACGAGTTTTTGCTAGGGCCAGCATTTCCGGTCTTACTGCATAAACCTGCTTAAATGTATCAAAAGTGTCCTGATCGAATTGATGCATTCAGAGAGGCTCGACTGTATCCCCCATAGGTGGTGTCCGGTCTCCTCTTCCAGTCTTCCAGGATTGCCGAGCCGGCGGCTCGCCCTCCCACTCCCGTGCCGTCCGTGTATCCCAGTCTCCAGCCCCCCTTAAGAAGGCCCCCTAGCGTGCCAGCCCAGTATCCCATGTGTTACACAAGGAAATATGGGCGGTCAAGATAGGTATGTGCCCTGCTAGGTGAGGGGTGGAGAGTGTGCTACACGAATGGCACAGGCAGGGGGCCAAGTAGCAGCAGGGACATTCCGCCATGATATATGGGGAAACCCAGAAGCCCTCACAGGGAGCTATGCGGCAAGCAAAAGCACAGTTGCAGACGGGGAGAGACTAGCCATCACTGTCACCCTGGAAGCGCACCCAGGCACAGAGACGGTAACTATATTGACCGACTCTCGGGCAGCCAAGCAGTCAGTCCTAATCCTGGCAGCAGGGACGAGCACTCAGGCCAGGCATTGAATGTAGAATCAAGAAGGCACTGGGCAAACGGTCAGACAATGATACCATTATCACGTAGATCAGAAGCCACATCGGCATACCAGGCAACGAGAAAGCGGACGCCAGAGCCACCTACGAGAGCTACCTACACAGATAGCTGGAGCAACGCGCATAGCAAAGGAGGATGGGGTCCGAGCCGACTCCAAAGCCGGAAGGAAGGCAGCACGACAATACCCATGCCATGCCCTCTCAGCGTATGTATACCTGGCTCACAGCCAACCAGGGCCCCAGCTCTCATAGGTCAAGCACATCAACAAAGCAGACTTAGCAAGATGACCCCACTGTGATCATCAGCAAGACGACGGAACACACGTCGTCTCCCAATACCCCAAATACCAGAACGTGAGACAATGCTTGGGCTCGGTCTGCGTCTCGGAAGACCTAGGCAAGCCGGTATGGGTAGAGGAGGAGGAGGAGTAGGAGGAGAATTGGGACGCTGTTGAGGCATTCTTCAGCTACCTACACAAGCAATTGGCGGGAAGGAGCGCGTAAACACGAGTGTTTCTTTCGTTTAGTTGCAGTTTTTTCGGTCCACATATGAGATTTTCTTCCCTTAACTTCGTTCTCCACGCAGACATGAGATTATCCTTTCTTTCAGCCTTGGTCTTTTTCTCCCATTCGGTGTTTTATATAGACACCAGCGCGGCCTGATTAACTTGGCCGTCGCCTCAATACAGCCGGGTTTCTGGCTAGCTCATCATGGCCCTCACTAGAGCCGCATATGAGTAAGCAGTATATAAACAAATAATCAAAAACTCCCTCTTGGACTCCCTGCGTCCAGGTCGCGACTCTCCCGCTCCACCCGTTGTCTCCACCCTTTCTTCTTCCTTTTCTTTCGCAAATCTAGTTTGGAGCACTCTGTATTGCCTTTGTTTCTTTCACCCACCGTGGAGATGAGGGGAAGAGGTCGAGGTTCAGGGTAACTAGCAGCGGGGTATAGGGGCAGGAAGTTTCCATTGTGATGGGACTTATTAAATTTTTTTTTATATTTATTCTAAAAATTCAGTACTCGTGTGCACATCCGTAGGGAACGTATGACGAGCCACCTGGAAACCTGGGTGGATTCTAGGGCTGGAAAGTTCCTCTGCCGCCCCGCACAAGATATGTAGGTACACAAAATAAAGATAAAAATAACCCAAAGGCGCTTTCAAAAACAAGCAAAAAAACCAAGCTAAGAATGGGCTGAAGATAATTCTCTATATACAGTAGGAAATGGAAATAAGGTTTCATGCAGCAAGAAGTTGCTAGAGTAAACACGTCGAGTGAGGAGATAAGAACAAAAATGAGATGGAAGAGACAAAGAAATGGAGAAGAGTGTATGGAGCCGGGATTGATTGTCGGGAGAGGAACCGGCGCAAGGAAATGGTGAGGGTTCCATTAAAACGCGTGGGCTGCTATAGTTTGCGCCAGGGCGCGCAAAGAGCGAGTGGTTCCTTGGGTTTTTACCAAAGCAGTGCCATGCGCTTCCGAAGCACTTGATCTCATTCCTAATGTATGTGTAATAAGAGAGATTGAATTGCATATGCTGGGCCTGCGGAAGGTAGAGGGACTAGGTACCATGTATGCTGACCAAAGAGCTGAGAGCGGTAGAAGCGAGGCCCCAAGGACATTATTACACCAAAATTGCCCTGCCGAGTTCTTTACAATCCAGTAAATACCATTCCCACGCAGAGACTTACGCACGCAATTTTATTCTTGACTCCTAAATTGCATCTAGCAAATCCATAGCTATGGCTAATGCTCTATAGCTATGGCAGCTATATAAAAGACCTATATTGGGTCTATCTATGACGTGAACGGCTATCTATGGGGTTGTAAGTTGCTTTAGCAAGTTCAAGTTACCCTGAAAGAGCTGCTGATGTGATAAATCGACTTTAGCGACTGCAATTAGCCACGGCGCAACCAGACTACCTATAGGCATTGTATTCCTATGATATAATACTTGGGTATGGCAACGTTTTTTAAGTGGGAAAATGGTGTGCATTCACCGGTGGAGTCGACGGACTGGCCCTCGAGGCTTGTGAACCATGCCATAAACACCTTCGCTATACTAATTTGACCAATTACCAAACTGCTTGAGGGTCAAGAGCTGCTGAGAATCGCGCTTTCTACTTTAACTTGCCATACCCATGCACCGTGAAGTCTTCCGATCCTGACTCGCGAGTATCCACACATCGGTATTTCCTCCACTCCGATTGTGTCCAGGGTACTATACGAAGATTATACCCGCTCCCTAGTACAGGTACCAGCGTAATACAAACTGCAACGCTTCTAATCTCAGTCAAGTTGATCTTAAATCATTTATACTTTCTGCTCCACACAGCGCTGATCATCTTGCTATACATATGATTTTCACACTACAGCTTCCACCACTCCGCTCCCTTCCTCCACGGCCACACTACTATATCCCCATCCAATTCGCCCAATTTACATAGCGGTTACTAGGCCATCTTCTGCCATCCCGACTACAAATCTCACTCCACGGCGTGGATGGACATACGCATTCCTGATTCATCGTAAATCCGTATTTTATACTGTGAATCCTGAAACGCACACATTGGTCCCATGCACATGAAATTAACAAGAGTATCCAGTTCTATCATTTCCTTCTACTTCCACAACCCATTTAGCAATTCATGACTATATTTAAATTTCATCCCCTCATCCGCCTGCCCTTTGCACTTTTGCGTCTCCTCGAACGCTCACTGTCATGCCTAAACCCGCAATAACTGCACAACCTTCTTGCTGATAACGTCCTCATCTGGGAATGCCAACTTCTCAAGCCCGATGGCATATGGTGTCGGTACCTCAGCACCAGTAACCCTCTGTGCTGGGGCATCCAAGTAATCGAACATATACTCCATGCTCAACGCCAAAATCTCACTAGTCACACCAAACATTGGGTACCCGCTCTCGACGGCAACTAGGTGTCCAGTTTTCTTGACACTGTTGGTGATAGTCTCGATGTCAAGTGGCTTGATGGATCGGAGGTTGATCACCTCAGCTTCGATACCGTATTTCCTCTTGAGCTGCTCAGCGGCGACGATACACTGTCCGACTGTTCGAGATTGGCTGACAAGTGTGACGTCTTTTCCTACCCGTTCAATCTTGGCCTTGCCGATCTGTGTTTGAAGTGCTCAGTCAGCAAGGCGTAAGTGTGGAGGAGGGCTCGTGGGTTGAGACGTACGGGAAGTACGAAATCGGACTTCTGAGACTCAGCACTCATGGGGAAAGACACACCGTACATCAACTCATTCTCAAGAACCTATCCCACGCCCAAATTAGCTATCTGTGCCACAATCCGGTAAATTGATGGCTTCACATACAACGACTGGATTTGGGTCCCGAATAGCGGCCTTCAATAATCCCTTTGCATCTTCAGAGCTCCATGGTGAAACAACCTTCAAACCCGGGATACATGCGTACCAAGCCTGCAACAACGTGACGTTAGTGAATACCATGCTCCGGCCGCAACCAGCTTCCCGTGGTGCAAAGACCATACCGAGTAATCCTGAGAGTGCTGGGCGGCCACACCGGCGGCGAAGCCGTTAGGTCCGCGGAAAGTGATGTTGCATGGCTGAATACCTCCGCTCATGTAGTGGGTCTTTGCTCCGGAGTTGATGATCTGATCTATGGCCTGCATAGCAAAATTCCATCTATATCCCCCTCCCCTGATTAGTAACTTGATCCGGAATAAGCCGAAAACTGGTGTAAACCCACGTCATGAACTCGCAAACTGGGTTTAGACCAGCCAATGCAGCTCCCACGGCCAAACCAGCGAAGCCAGACTCGGTAATCGGTGTGTCAATAACCTAATTTGCATATCCCCCGTTAGCGATTCATGCCAGCGCTCTTACAATCCATCATGCAGCGCATACTCGTTTTGGCCCGAATCTGTCCAGTAATCCTATAGCAATTGCGTGAGCGACAAATCTCCGAGTCTACTATCGGCCCAACCCAACTGACTACCCACCCTTTGTGACCTTGTAGGCACCATTGTATCTGCCTCTCATCAGCCCTGCCACCAATTCCATAGCCAAAGTAAAGGTACCCACTGCGCAACTTCCTCTCCCAAAATGAACACCTTTTCGTTGGCTTCCAACCTATGTACCACCAACCTCAAATCAGCTATCCTCTCAACACTGCATGTCCCCACCCCCACACCGTCCTCCGCAGGGGCAAGGATTTCGGGAAAATATAACCTACTCCTCCGCAAGAGCTGAGTTCAGCGCATCTCTGACTGTAAAATCCGCGGCCCCAGTGCTGTTGAACCTGGCGTTAACTATCCTGGGCATCCGCTGGAAAGCTTTTGATGGGACGGCATTGGGTCTCTTGACAGCCTGGAATGCCGCCCTGGGCAACAGTCTGCACGCTGGGTTGAATGCCATTTGGGTATCTTGTCGAAGAAAGATGGAAGGGGCGGCGAGGGTGTATGTTGAGCGGATTTGGTGAACCACTTTTTTACCTGGTTGGTGATTGAAGTGGGCAAATTAATGTTGGGACAAGCACACTATTCCACTCCTGTGCAGAACATTTTTTGGGAGCCCAGAAGCTAAGCTAGGATTAGATAAGCAAGTGATGCCAACCAGACTAGTAGTGCCAGGGACCCTAGGCACAACAAGGCGATGGGGATTGGATTCCTGTTACCCTCCGTATTCTCGGTATTTGTTTTGCTAGTTGACAATTAATTGCCAATGCCTGCGTACGGCCGATGAAGAGCAACCAGAGTAATGAGATTCATGCCGAGGAGATTCCTGAAAACGTTTTGCCGAAGGGGCCCGTTGAATATAATGCCCGATACATACATAAATATATATATCCCATGCCCCGGCCCTGCTTGAAGATGCCATTGTGTAGGGGCATGTACCATTTTTCTCCATCACACACGCATGCCATCTTGTTCTGGCATCGTGGGACAAAAGATATGTCATGCCAAGTGCTCTCTTGCCACCGCTGAGAGCTTAATTGTCAAACCCATACGACTGTTACCCTGAACTCCACCTTTTATCCATTCTGCTAGCTCGTCCTGTTAACGATTATCAAACCATAGCCTGGTTAATTAAGCCACTGCCGTCAAAGAAATATATTAAGCAAAAGGTGGGTTTGAGCCTCACAAAGGCTCGATCGCGAAACAAGTCTATGTATCCCATCTCACTGAAATCTTGAAGCCGCCTAGCAGCGGAACAATCTACCTAACCCAGACTCTTAAGTATGTATCTATCTACCGTGCCCAATCAATGTCCTGTATCCTCCCACCCCCACCATTTTACATTATGAAAAGCACTCTACCCTAAAGGTTCGCCGTAGGAGTGCTCGACCCTAGTATTCCCTTCCTCCCACTCAAAGTATCCGCAATGTCCGTGAATTCCAACCAAAAAGCACTCTTAGGCCTTCTATCCTTCCAATCCGTATCTTCCTTCTCCAGTACACAAATTGGTGAGAATATCACGGCAGCACCCTTGATACCAATTACGCTAGCCGTAGAGGGATCGGCCAAGATTTCCTTTGGTGCTCGAACGTTGTCTTCCAAGAACTGGACACAACGAATCGCAAGCCTGACGGCACGGACTCGGTCCATGGGGGAGGGGGTACCTCCTTGTTGGACGTGCCCGGGTACAGACGTACGGGATTCGAAACGGCCCTTGGCTTCTTCATGAATCATGTTGGCAATCAGCTCGGTGGTATAGGTCTTGGAAGATCTCTCGTTTCTGCGATGGCTCTAATCAGTAAAAAACATATCCAAAAAACTAGGATGGATATACCTTAAGATCAACTTCCCAGCACGGTTCATGCCCTGATCATTGGCAAAGCTCTCTTTGAGATGGTCGATGTCACTTTCCAACATTTTGAGGTTGATACCCTCTTCAGGAGTATATACTGCCAACGCTCCTACGGAAAGACCAGCCATTGTTGCGACATATCCGGAACGCCCCCCTTGCACCTCCACACTAGAGGGGAATTAGATACGGTCTAACAAAAGGTACATCCTGCGGAAACTCACACAAAGACCCTCCTCCGGCTCGCACTCGCACTCTGCTTAATAGCATCACAATAATCGATCAAAGCATTCAAGCAAGTATCACTCCCTAGAGAATATTCCGTCCCGGGAACATTGTTACTGATGGTCGCTGGCAAGCATACCATCGGAATCCTGAACGCCGGATATGACTCCCTGGCCTTCTGCAATTCTGAAAGTGCATGGAACGCTTCGAACCCTCCAATGATCAAAAGCCCATCAAAGCGATATTTTTGGAAATACCACGCTACCATTCCCATATCCTCCGAAGGAAGAGAACGATTGGTACCAATCTCACTTCCTCCTCGAATAGCCCAGCTTTCTACTTGTAGCCAATTCAGTTCTCGAACGGAGTCGTGGCGGCAAAGGCCAGGGAAACCGTTGCCAATGGAAAATGGCCTGTGACCTCGGCTGAGACAGTATGTTGCTGCTGCTCGAGTAGCGGCGTTCATGCCTCCGGCTGGGGCACCTAAATGTATTATGGCAATTTTCATGCGCTGATCTATTAGGGACATTGATTCCTACAACAAGCGAGTTATAAATACCTTGTCTTCTGAGACCTTCTGTAGAGGATCATCGAGCTTGGTTGTTGCCATATACGCTCTGTAGTACTCTTCAAACTCCGCATCTCGTAAGGCCATTGCGGTCTCGAAGTCCTTTTTCTTAATCGCGGTTGCCACTGCTTGAGTCTATGTACCCAATGTTAGCTCCCATTCCCCCAAAGTACTTCCGAGTCTAAACCCACCAATTTCACAGCTTCCATTAATGGCTTCCTTGTGATCTTGTTTTCGGTTATGGCAATCATGGGACTTGGTGTTTCTGGTGTCGAATCGAGTACCGCTTGTACTGCTTCCACACCTTGGAGTGTAGCCAGCATTCTATCATAGGCACATGCCGTTCCTCCTCGTTGAACATGCCCCAGAGTGGTAATTCGAGTATCCAAACGAAGCTTCTGGACCAACACATCCTTCACATAGCTTGCAGAGACTGGGTTTAAGCCTCTGTCAATAGCTCCTTCTGCAACGATGACGATCGTCTTTCTCTTCCCCATGGTGCGGTGCTATATTTCTAGTCAGCCGGCAGTCCACCCTGAGCGACGAAGACTCATACCCTTCGAATAATGGCGCACATCTCATCCTCCCAGCCATCTACCGGGGGCTTTTCGGGGATGAAAACAAAATCCGCTCCTGTGGCCACACCTGCCATCAATGCAAGCCAGCCGCAGTGACGACCCATAACCTCAATGACGAAGGCTCTTGAATGTGAGTAAGCAGTAGCGTCGATAAAGTCGACAGCCTGGCAAATCCTAGTCAGTGAAGAGTATGCCCCGATGGTAGCATCTGTAGATGACATATCATTGTCGATGGATCCAACCAAACCGACGATGTTGAGATGTTCGTGACCGGTAACTTGCTCCTTAGTCAACTCTCCGGTTGCAACCAACTCATCTAACAGGCCCTTCCACTCAGACCGGAATATGTCAGCTCCAGTAAGAGACCCGTCACCACCGCAAATGATGAGCGCATCAATCCCTTTCAAAATGAGGTTTTTGGCAGCCCTCAGCCTCCCCGGCCGTTCCCTGAACGAAGCACATCGAGCTGTTCCAATCAAAGTTCCTCCCTCAGACAACCAGCCACGAACATCTTCCCATGTTTTCTCCTGGATCAAATCTCCTCCCTGGACAAGCCCCTCATAACCCTCGTAAATTGCATATGGCACGCACCCCTTTGCAATAGACATGCGGACAACTGCTCTCACGGCTGCGTTCATACCCGGAGCATCACCACCACTGGTCATGACACCAATTCTCTTCCTCTTCTGGTGCCCAGGAGAACTTGGTACTTCTGGCTTCGGTGGGGTATTGACTGTCAATCTCCTACTGAAGGCTCCAGTCCCCGCCGTACGAGCAGCTGCATTTCTTTTTGATGTGAAACCAACTAAGGTACCCAGAGGGTCATGTGCGTAAACTTCCATCGCTTTGGCATTATCAGGATAAACTTGGCAATCAATTTTTCTCGCGTCCAGACGGGAGATGATCTCGCTAAGTTCTGTGGTGTAAAGAGCTATCGATTGCAAAGCGCCTCGCAAATCCTCATGCTTGTTACCCTGAGGACCTTGGCTGGTAGCATCGCTACTAAATTTCCAGTCAACGAGCCGAACCTTGATAGTTATGCTTTGCTCCGGTGTAGGGGCGGGGTTTTGAAGCCATGTCTCTTTTTCGCTAGTCAATGCATGGTCGTCCTCACGTTTCGAATGTGAATCTGCTCTGTCGTATACTACTGCTTCGTAGAATCCCAAAGCCTTATAGAAATCCAGTGTGGAGTGGAAGAGGGTCTCTGTAGGAGCAATGACTGAAACGAATGACACCCCACTGTGTAGAACAAAAAATTAGTAGATTCTCTCTTCAAAGCTAAGGGGCCCGCACTTATAGAGGTTTTCCAATTCTGGAAGAACAGGAGCTGACATGGTTATAATTCCTCGAGAGACCTTCACGAGTGTTGACAGTAGAAATCCTACCACGACCAACAATCCCGATCAATGAAGCGACTATGGCCTCCGGGTGCTGAAAGAGATGGTGAGGGGCAAGAAGTGGGAAGTGGGCTGTTGGATTGTAAGAAAGACGATCTCACTTATCAGTTTCTTGTGAGCGCAAAAGATAAGTACGTAGCGTGGGGGGGGATAAGGCGAGACCCGCGGATCATTAAACACGTCTATGGTCCCCGCGCTCCAAATGCCAAACCCACACTAGAGTTTTTACGCAATGGTCTATATTATTGGGTATTCGGCGGCAACCTGAATAACGTTCTTCTTTTCTTACATTTCTCCATTAAAGCATCTAGTGCCCAACAATTCTTACCTAACCGTAACGCAATATGAGACGGCCATATACCACCACGACATGCACTGCATCGCGAAACCTGGTCGGCGAGTGGTGCGATGAGCACGGCGAGATGTAACCAGACTAGGCGAGATGGAAAATCTGTGGATGACCCCGCGCCAAGCACCAGCAACAGGATAACCAGTGCCAAGACCTTTGGATCCTCAAACTTTGACTAACCTAATTTCAGCCAGAGGCAAGACCCCTAACTTGAACCAGACAATCTTACCTACTACTTATGGCTGGATATCCAAATGCGGTAGTAGCAACCTCCCTTGAACAGCACCACTTACGCATGTAATACAATTAAAGCTAAGCTTTCTCTAACCAGGCTAAGTTTTCTCCATATCCATCATTCGCCGATTGGCCATCACGTCTTACCGCGTCCCAGAGGACAGAAGAACAGCCTCAGTCGAGTGCTTTGCTCAGCGCAAAACAAAATGCCTCATCACGTCTGACCCCGAATGCTTGCATGACAACATTCACGTCATCCATGGACAGCATTGAGCTTGCTTTTTCATGGCATACATTCACCAGACGCTCCCTGACTCCCCCGAGGACCTAGAGCTTCTTGATAGCCCCTGTTCAATACTTCCCAGCCACGACACTTTTTACTTTCCGGATTGAATCTCTGTCACAGGTAGCTGAGTATCCTCTCAAGTCCCTATTCCCTTCTTTCAATAATCATAATTATTTTTCAAAGAATATCCTATCCCTCGGGTAGCTAGGGCCCCTGGTTGAGGCGGTATGAATATGCCCCCGCATGTCAGTTAGAAGCTTCAGAGTCTGCAGCTTAAAACGCTGTTCTTCCAGGGCATCTGCGTGCTGCAGGCCTAACAGTCTCCGCCTTCAGCATTTCTCCTTCTCTCTTATAGATATCTTGGCTACTATATAAACTAGAATTCTATAGCCTGCGCTAGTGGGGGTATTTGTATAGTGTGGCTGATGGTAACGTCCGTGTGTGGCCATACAAATACCGTTGATAGAGTACGGTATCCCACATCGTACCGCATACCCTGTAATTAAAAAATGTCATGGATATCATGTGGGAATAGTCATATATAATACTTTCTAGTCATGATGCACTATTTTACCCAAAAGAGATCATTATTTGGTCTGATTAGTATAAGATAAATCGTCAAACTGCACCCTAGGCTAACCTAAGATTAGCGAAATAGTTTCGGGCCAATATTCTAGATATGGTGGTCGTCAATAGTGCATCTGGGTGGCCGAGGCACAATTTACCCTGAACCCGGCGTGCCACAGCCGGAGAAACATTAGGAAATGTAGGCATACTTAGTACGACTGTCCCTCGCTGGCAGAGGCCACAGGGCACGATCAACGAAGGCTTCAGTTTCGTTGTTAAGACCCAGAGTAGCTGGAAGTTACGTTTCTTTTGTAATTATACTATCTACCATACCTTCATATCAAGTCCACCGACACTAGTTAACAGTGTTTTAAAGCAAGTGCCCGCGCGTAAACGTGGCCGTACCTATGGTCAATAAGTAGCCTCCCCTTGAGCTCATAATGCCGCTCAGTGATGACGGCCTGTGGGAAAAACATATGATTCATGATGTTCTGAGATCAACACAATTCCACAGCCCTATGCCAATAGCCAATGATGCTCGCTATGTTGACAGCCATGGGTGAGGGGCTTGAGGGAGCAGGCTGCTCGGGGTATTCGAAGCCGCCTATTGCTATAAAAACCTCACCATCGGACGTAATTGTCCGAGTCACGGACCAAGATAGAGTCTCGCAGCTAACATATCCAGGCCAAGCATACTTATCTCATAAGGATTTCTTAAATCCCCTAGCCATAAAACATCAAAGCTAGCTTCTCAGCAATGGTTTTCACTTTTCCGCCGAACTCTAACCAGTACTACTACGTAGTTATGCAAGTGCCCAGGTGGCGCTTCAAAAAGTAAACAACCATGCACACACTTAACACATCGCTATATATGCCACAATGCTAAACTTATACACCCTATCACAGCGAAAATCTATACCCGAGTAAGCTGTTACCCTGACACTAATGTGTAAATCTCAAGATAGTCACGAGACACTCACTTTGACCACAGGCTTCCATACCTAGCGCTACTACATACGTAACCTGGAGGTACTTGTATAACTTCGTGTAACTGGGCGCAGTCCTAGATATAATTTTGGGGGGATTTTTTTCCTAATTTTAAAAAAAAATTTCTAGATATAGAAATATGGCCCTGAGCCATGTTAAGAAGAGCAGGTATAAATTTTGAAAGCCCCAATCCCACAAGAGATTCACATATGGTACTTGTAGGTGGTTATCTTTGCCAAAAACTTTGAAGTCTATAATTAGAACCAATTCCAGACATGATCAATGTCAGTAACTGGCCTATAACAAATCGGAGGCAGTTCTGGTAATAGGATCTATGGGTCACGGTCGAACAATGCCAAAAGGGAGCCAGGGGTAATACAATCAAGCACATATAGACTCGATATAATTCCTTTCATTCAATTTTCTCCTTTGATATTGAACCCAAAATATATTTATGTATATCCAGAAACATGTCTCAGAATACTCTAACAGCATATAAATTAATTTAAACCAATCCCACCATCTCGCATACTCTCCCCTGCATAATTAGTGGAACAACAAAACTCCGATTCCATTACCCTGACATCCCCTTTAGTGGATCTACAACCCATCTGATATTCCCATGGCAATTAAGCCACCCTCAACTGCAAAATCAGAAACACGTCATGCAACCGAAAAAAATTCAACTCAGACTAAGCAAGTACGCCACCCTACATGTGCAACCAGACTACACACATAGGCCTCGCGGCTCAGACATTCCCATATGACCGCTCACCCCTCATGCACATATAACTCCGATCGCGCGATCTCCCTTCGCGGCACCAGGAATCCATCCCGCTTGCCCTACCCTACCAGCCCAATAGGCAACCAGCCTAGTCCAGTCGTATTACAAACTATACTTAATCAATCTATCCACGCTCACAGTTACTAGGTTTATGTTATTTTGATCGCGGAATTATATAAGCTACCGGTAGACTCCCCAAAAACCAAAACTATAGCATAAATGAAGATCCGGTCCTAGTAAGACAAGCTGGATACATATACAAAGTTTGCTCCTTCATCGACTTTGTCCATGGTCACATTCACTGTTCGCCAGCACTACCTCTTAGCATAGTTATAGTTATCAATAAAACTGTTGTGGTCTACTTACAACTTTAAACCAAGGACCTCTGGGGTATTATCTGAGAAGAAACTTTAGGTTAAAGTATAAGATCAGATTAGCTACTCCCGAAGCAACACGAGGTAGATATTTCATTTAATTTCGACTCAACTGTGCCGCAATGAATTCCCGGAAATTCTCCGGGCAGACTTCTAAATCCCAGATGAATTCCGTGCGGTCGGTGAAGGAAAGAACTCTCCAGTCCCGCACCTTGCCATGTCTCACTCATGATCACTTTACAATGTGGTGCATTCCATGTCTCACAGCAACGTGCGCGATATCATCCCACGAGGTAGTAATATGCGATCGCTACTGCGTACACACTAATGATCGCCCTATCTATCTACCCTATCTCGCTACTCGTTCGTCAAGTATATTAGTAGATGGAGCCGTGGATTCTCAGATCCAAATTAGTGATGCCCCAATTGTAGTCTGGATATAAGCAGAAGACGAGGATCCTAGCCAGGATGGTGGTCAACGAGTGGCGCGCGGGACACAATTGCCCCACGGCAACGGATTGGAGCGCAAATATATACCTCGATCGGGGTCTGTGGCCCTGGATCGGAAAGGTAGACCCTGGGGATTTTGCATGTGAAGTGAGAGAAGAGACTGTGCAAAAATAAACCGCTCTAGAGGAATTCGTGACAATTGCCAACTTCGTAAACCACAAGCCTAGTTGAAGAAAAAAACAAAGCACGTATACCGTATACCGAGACCCAGACCATCGGATGCAATTCATATGGTAAGGTGATAATGAGGGAGGGGGAGGCATTTTGCGTGCGAGTCGTAAAACAGACGAAACGAAACATGTCATAATAAACACCCTAGAAGACCAGACCAGACGAGACAGAGATAAGACGACAACTGGCGTGGAAACTTGTGCAGCCAGGTAAGATCGCCCAAAACACCAAATCTTCACCTTCAGCCTCTGCTAGCCAGGGGAGCCGAT
>Ga0307511_10003134_pt1 | contig 17047 bp, 10 predicted proteins | sample 13_EM_MG_FD_200266 | JGI IMG/M metagenome (GOLD analysis project Ga0307511, IMG submission 200266) | Populus trichocarpa ectomycorrhiza microbial communities from riparian zone in the Pacific Northwest, United States - 13_EM | ecosystem: Host-associated > Plants > Roots > Unclassified | place... | reverse complement strand
AGTTAGATGCCTGTGTATATATGACAAACAAAAATGTAATTTAGAACTTTTAGAGAAAAGTTATAAAAAAATGTGGTGGTGTGTTAAAATTTCCATCAACTTGGTTCATCATTATTGAGAAAAAATTGATTAATTAGATCCTCCTATTACTAATTAAATTAATAGAATCCCTCTTCTTTTTTTTCTTTACAATCAGGACCTCCAATCTATCACAAACAATGTCAATAAGATTTGTTACTGTGTTAATCATGTTAATAGTATGATATCTGTCCATTTAAAGTAAATAAAACACAAAGAAAAAGAAAATGATTTTTTTAATTTTCAATATATATATATATATATATATATATATATATATATATATATATATATAATCGTAAACATGGATATACTGCAATTTTTACATCCATAAAATCCGGACAAATTGCCAACAAGAAGTTTCTAATGCAATTCTAAATCAAATCTCAACGATCAAATTCATTGAATAAAACCCAAGTCAAAAATTCCCTTTTCAGCAGTGGACTGCATGCACAATATCTCTCCAATTACTTTCTTTTATGTCCAATGCAATTGCCACTCCATCAAAAAATATTAAGAAGGGTCATAATTGGAACAGGGGACCAGAGTATAAAAAAGAATAAATTGGGTGGCGGTTTCAAAGGCCAAAAGTTCACTTTGGTCCTCTTATTTTTTAAATGATAACATTTTGGGCCCTCTGTATTTTGAAAACTCAGTTCTATTAATAGTAACGATGGATATGAGATTTACATATTTGATCACTAAATCCGTGACACAAAGTCGAAGGGTGGCATGATTTTAAAAAGCAAACGGGTTATGAAATGTACTTAAAGATCCATGGCCCGACTACAAATTACACATATTTGGGCTTGCACACCATGTGACCTAATACTTATTTGGACCAAGGATGAGTGACGTAGCTTTCAAAAAAGCCTTGTTAACCCAATTGACCAGTAAGGCTACACTCCTAGGTAGAGGAATGGACCTGCCCAAAGGCACTAGCTCGAATATAAGTAACCTTGAAGACATAGACCCTGACAAGAATAGCTAGGTTCTAAGCTACTCCACGCACCCTTTGTATAATTGGTATAAAGAATTAAATGCTCTCGAGTCTTCCTATCATAACTGAGTTTGATAATGATGCTATTAGTGCTTATACCTAGTGAATAGTCCATATGACATTATTTTTTTTTCACTCAACAGTGAACCATCAATCATTAAAGGTTATTACCCTAAATAATTATTATTAATTTAGATATAACAATTCTTTCCCCACTTTATCCTTTTCTGTATATAGGTTGACATGGTTTTTAGCTATATAAACATTAATGAACTCCCGAGTAAGACAAGATTCTAATTTCATAAGTTTTAATTTTGAGATTTATTAGTTCATACTTTTATAATCTTCTTCATTATATTTTTACAATTACATATACCATACATTCTTAAAGGTTTCATTCGTCTAATAACTTTATTAACTTAAACGGCAGAAGATCTTTGAAGTTCAGTATGAAAACTTGTTTTTATAGGTGTTCATAATCTTCAAGTTTAGCGATTTACTATATTTGTGGGCTTATGCTACTCCGCAAGCCGAATAATTTTTTTGGTAAAAAAAGACACCCTGAAAATGCAAACATGTTTTAAATAAGTTAAAAAAAAACACAAATCAAGGCATAGACCAGACTGAGCAAAAAAAGCTAGTATAATTTAAACATATAATAAAAGAACATGTAACGACAATAAAATAGACTAATTTAAACACAAAAAAAATAGAAGTCCAATTCCAAGCAAATCCAACATAGAAGAATGAAATTGAAAATAGATCAATAAAAAAAAAAAAAACCCAGCAAACTAGGAAAGCCAATTAAAATCTGTAACCTAGACCATGCGAATGAGATAACCTAAAACAAATCAAGAAACATTACGAAGCTTGGTTCTAAAACAATATAATACGAAAAGACAGAACTAAAATAATATAAAATTAAAAATAAAGACCCTAAAATAAATAATAATAATAAAAAAGATAGACTAAACATGAAGGTACAATAAATTGAAGAGATTCTTTGAAATTTTAAAATGGAGAGCATGAAAATCAAGAAGAAGAAAAAAATAACAATTATATCATAATGAAAAGACTCTCAATAAAAAGATCATAATATCCTCTACCCCTAATTTATTTTTTTTACGGCACCAAGATAATTTTGTCCTAACACTATTAGAATAAATAGTGTTATGAGTTTAGGATACAGTAAATCCTCTTTCTCACTCAGCCCCGCTTGTTTGCTAGAAAGTAGTTTATTTTTGAAAAGTAAATTCCGAGAAAGTGAATTCCAGAAAAGTGAATTATTTTCCGATGCTTGGTAGTATAATGGAAAATAAGTTGGAAAATATTTTTCAGTGTTTGGTTGTATCATGTAAAATGAGCTAAAAAATAACTTATTAATATTTTATTTTTTTTCAAATTTATTAAAATAACGAGAAACAAATCTTATAAATTAAAAAGTTGAATGAGAATGAAATTGAAAAAAAATATAGTTTCATAAATTATCTCAAATAAAATAAATAATAATAAAAAAAATAGAGATTAAATCTAACAAATAAAAAAATTGAAGAGATGAAGAAATTAAAATAATAATAATTACAATTTCATAAATTATTTCAAATAAAATAAGTAACAATCATAAGAATGAGGACCAAGTTTGATAAATAAAAAATTTCAATTAAAAAATGATAAAGGAAAAGCAAATAACAATTATAAAAATGAGGACCAAAGTTAATATAAAAATTAAATTCTAAGAGATGAAATTGAAAAAAAAATATTCAAAAAAAAATAAATATATATATATATATAACAATCAAAAGTTTGAGGACCAAATTTGATATAATCAGCAAATAATATGATATTTTTAAATTTTTCACAACTTCCGAAATATATTTTCCGTCCAAAATAAAAGGAAAACACTTTCCTGAAAATCAAGCCAAATTTTTTTTTTACTGAAAAGTGTTTTCCGTTGACCAACTTTTCTAATGACAAAGAAACATAGAAAAGTTTGGAAAGTAATTTTTAGAAAACCACCCTCCGTCAAACAAACACTTCTCAATGTTTTTCTTTTTAATTTTAATGTAATCTTCCACGCTTCAGATCAATCATCAACCTTGGGATATACTTAAATTAGGCGAAGCTCAGTCCAAATTGTAAATGTGAGGATAAGCTCACGGGCTTTCTTTAATATTCTATTTACTCCAGGTGAATACACAGAATACATGATCCCGGCGAAACATTTTTTTTCTTCTTAAAACCTAATACTAATGATTGATTTTTTAAAGGTGGATAACAATGACGAAGGAAAAAAACATGGTAATTTCTTCACGAAGCACCTGAGCTACGTCGATGGGCCATTCCTTCGTAATAATTTAGGTCCATTTATTCATGTAGGCCCGAGTCCAAGCATTCTGGGCCCGTTCTTCCAATTATACATTCGGCCCTTAGACACGGTTAATATACCCAGCCACCTATTTTTGCCAAAAGTTGAAAATTTAGTTTTTAGATCAACATGACGATGTTAATATAAATTTTAAAAAATAAAAAAATTATTATTTTTGAATAAAAAATAGTATGAAAAACAAACAAAAAAGTGATCTATATTAGGCCTTGTAGCTACCATGTAGACTTTCTTTATAGGCCCGGGTCGAGTCAAGCTCGCAAGCCATTTGTACATGTGAATTGGTGGCTGTTTGGGTCATCAACAAGAGTGTGTGTGGTCTTACATCGTGGGCATGGTTTGAAGTGTTCCATCGGCATTTTATCTTGGATGGAACCTGTCCAATCTACGCTGGTGGGCAAATAATTTGATCGATCAGTAGCTATTGCTAGGGCCTAGGGTCAAGTTTTTTGAGCTCGGAGATGACTTGTGCCCTTCAACGCTGAGAATTATTTTAACCATTTTGTTTTTTTAGTGGCAACTAATTAGTCATGTTAAATTAAATTTCCGAGTGATCGAAAAAAAAGAACTCTACGTTATACGTACATGGACTCGAGAACAATACTTATATTCCACAGACTAATTTGGACCCGAAAGGCGTGATGCATGATTTCGACCAAAAACTTTTAAGGACGAGCATTCGAATGTTTACGTTAAAAAAAATGCCCAATTCATTAGTTCGGATAAGAAAATCCTGAACTTTCAAAAATCGGAATCAAGCTGACCAAATTAAGTGAAAGTCGGATCGGTTTTTTTTTATTATTATTAAATTGTAGGTAGTTTTAAATAAATATAGCAATCGCTTTAAAATCTATCGAGTTTATAGATCAATTAAAAAAAATAAAAAATAAAAGAGTTAATTTGTTTTCTTCAAATTAACTCAAGAAGAATCGAACAGCCAGGATTTGTTTTCCTTCAAAAGTTGAAATAGTCGAACCACTTTCTTTTTTATTTATAAATATTCGAGAGCACAAAGCCTCCGCATCAGTTCCCATGGGCGACGGGCCCACGCACCCATGGCCAGGCAAGGAGCTCAGCCCTAAAGAGCAATAGAATCTCGAGTGTGACAGGGTAGACGTTACTACTCCTAGCAAGGAATGTAACATTTCCTGGATATAAACATTCTCTCAAAAATAGGAAATGTGATTTTCTTCATAAATGAGGGAATCTAACATTCTTCAAGTGATTGGAAAAGCTAGTTTATTGTATATATCATTTAATTTAAGTGAGCCAACATACCCTAATTTTTATTAATTTTAATATAATTGTTATAAATTTTTATAGCATTTGAGAGAATGGTGATGATAATTTTTCAAAGTACTTTTTACTTGGAAATAAATTTTTATAATATATATTTTATTTTTATTTTTATAAAATTATTTTTTATATCAATATTACATCAAAACGATCTAAAAATATATATAAAAATAATTTTAAATAATTTTTTCTTCTTCAAAATTTACAAAAACACTGTTTAGAACACAGTTACAATCAATCCCTTTGCATGAACCAAACACAACAAACACACTTTTGTAGTCAAACACAAATATTACATACCCAATAATTACAATTATATTTCACATACTAATAAATGCCTTCATAGTATCTATCCTATTCGAAAACAACACAAAACTGCTAGAAATCTATTTAATAATTAATTTTTTGATAATGATTTATATAAAATTTAGAGAAAAAAGACAGGCACACCCTGAAAAAAAAGATCGGATGAACTTTTTCATCTAACAAAATTTGGAATTAGCTAAAACTTAAAAAAAAGTTGCCGAACAATAATTAAAAAAATATTGCAACTCATATCGTGGTTGGTAAATTATCCACGACGATCATACAGCCACCTGCCATTATTGGCAACCATGCATGGCACGGTCGGTAATATTACCAATCGCTTCTCACGAGGTTGCTAAAATTACCAAACCAAAAATAGCTTTTGCTAAATATTAGCAAATAATAGTGACGATTGGTAGAAATTTGCAAGGCCTAAATTGCAACTGATTGGTTCTATTCATAATATATTTGGAAAAATATTTTACCATCCGTTTTTATATATATATATATACACACACGCGCGCTTCTATACTTGTCGTAGATAAAATCAAAGTTGGATAAACTATATAAATTTTATATGCTTTATTTGTCATTTTATCTTGTTCTTTCTAGTTATGTATGATTGTTTTGCTTGCTATGATCTAACAAGTGACATTAGAGCTTTTTGGTGGAATATTTTTGTTCATACATATATTGTTCATATATATGACATTATTCATGTATAAATTATTGTTTTTTTTTTATATATATATATAGATAGATACTGCTCACATGTATAGAAATTCAATATGATGGAGATATATGAACTAAGAAACTCTGTTTAAGAAGATTGGATTTTAAATATAACCATTTGTAAGCCTTTCAATCTTTTCTAGGTATTTAGTAAAAGTATCATTCATGTGATGCTATTTTAGTATACATTACAATTTGTAAGCACAAGATTATGCCAATGATAATTGATAAATTATGGTGAACAAAATAACAGTGAAGTATAAGATTCAAAAGTTTAATGCCATTAATTTCTCTTTATGAAAGATATTAATAAAGGTAATTTTAAGAAAAGATGATTCAAAAGTTTAATGCCATTAAATTTTTAGTATTATTTTATTCGAGAAGTGATGAAAAATGAAATTATGGATTTAAAGAAAACTCACATTAAGAAAAACATAACAAATATTTTGACCAAACCAGTCAATACTAACAAGTACTACATATAATGTAGATCTTTTTGTGACTTAGCAAGAATGTAAGCAACATAAAAATGACAAGTGTATAAAGGACAAAAGAATAATAAAGATTATTATGTGTGAATACATGATTAAATTATTAAAGTTTTCGAAGAAGAAGAATGTGGAGCCTAATGTCTATTATTGTGCCTAAACTGCAGGCACCGATACAATGAATAAATTGGAGGCGCCAATTTGGTACCAAATTGATGAAGAAAGAGGATTGCAAGCGCTAATTTGGTGCTAAATTGATGAAAAGGGAGGAGTGCTTAGCCTATAAATAGATTGCATTCCATGAAAAAATGAGTGTAAAGGTGAAAGCAATCCCAAAAAGGTTTAAAAGACACTATAATTCCCATAATTTTTCATTGCAATCCTTTTACATTTGTCCATGGACGCAGTCAAAGTTGACTAAACCATGTAAATCTTGTGTTCTTATTTCTTATTTTTCCCGGTTCTTCCTATTATTAATGTATTGTTTTCTATTAATGTATTGTTATTTTGCATGCTGTGATTCAAAAAAATCCCTCCTCATTAGAGAATGATCCAAAAATGTGGTAGCAGCATATACATAGTATATAGTATGGGATTGCAGCTATCAGACGTGGACCACTCATATTACGGGGTGGTCTATTTTTTTATCATTTATTTATATATAAACTTAATTTGATTATAATAATATTTTATTTTATACTATACATAATCTATTATGCTAAATAATATAATTTCTTTCATTAATTATGCTAATTAATATAGATAACTCTATCTATTTTTTTTGGGTGCTTTTTGACCCATTACCTACAAAGAAATTAAATGTATTGATCTATATTGTCGTTGTTCTCGGTTGTGTGGTAGTTGTTGGTTGTGTGAGAGAGAAGAGGGAAGTTCTCAAGGGGCGTAGCGTGATGACAAAAAGTTTGGGATTTGCACAGCAGGTCTCGAGTTCGAGTCAGGGCGTACACCTCCTGTAAGAGCCTGGAATAGCCGGAGTTTTACTCGCTCACCTGGGCCCATAAAAATGCGCTTTTCGGGAGGTGGGGTTTCCTTAAATCCAAAAAAGAAGAAAAGGGAAGATAAAATAGTATTGGGTATCATACCAATTAAAAATAATTTATTAAAATCTCAATACAATTAACTCTAAATTAATTCCAGACTTTCATAAAATTATTTATAATTTAAATTATTTCTTTGTGTATACTAAATATGTTTTATATCTTTGCATTTATCTTATCTAAACATATCTATCTAATTAATCTATGTAACTGTCTATATATTTTTTCATCAATTACAACTGAATGAAAAAATTAACATCAGTATAAATAAAAAAAAATTATAAAAATATTCTTTATAGTCAATGCATATTTATTAAAAAAAAGTCTAATTGTGCTTCATTTTTGAGAAAAAAAAACAACATTTACTACATTTTATATCACATTACTTAATATTTTAATATAAAAAGGACTTTATTTGAAAAAATAATAAAACGTGAATGAAATATAATTTAACTTCTATATAAAAAATAAGAGTTTAAATAACTTTGGAATATTAAAACTGATTAATCCAACATGGGAGATATTTTTCTTGTTTTATGTTAAGAAATATATTTATAATATACGTACCTTTTAAATAATAAAGTCTTATAATGTGATATATATATATATATATAGAGGTCGATTGAGCCATAGTCTCATCCGCTAGTGAGCATTATACATTTTATCTCTTTTATATGTTTTCAGTGTGACAGGAATGGGATTAATTATAATTTATTGCTAATAGACCGGTCATCTAGCTAGTGTCATTGCTTGCGAATTATTGACAATCCAGATTCTTGCCTTCTACGCACGAAATTGGATTTGTAATGCTGCAAACAACAAGTAGTGTAGATCAAATTGACAAGCATGCGTGCTTCTTTGTTACTCATTGCTAAGACTAATGCTCAAGGCCAATGTTAGCCAACGCAACCATTAATTACTTAAAGAAATGTACAAAAGGCGATGAATTATGGATCATATCATACATGCACATATCTATCTATGATCCTTTCCTTCATAGAATTCCTCTTGTCATTCTTGATTTGTCGCTATAGAAATAGGTTGGACTTGGAAGTTGGACTCTTGCACTAACAATGAGTAGTGATAATCACAATAAGCACGCTAGCTTCCGTATGATGAATTGCTGCCGATCCTGGTTTCTTGAGACTTTGTCCTTGTCCAACTTTGTCGTTAATGTTTTTGCACAATGCTTCTGTTAACCCACTGAATGGCTAGCTTTTGTTTCTATGCTCTCCCACGTATATTATGCTCACGATTTCTGATCACATTCACACGCACACAAAGAAAAAATCTTTTGATTGAACGACTTGGTGGCTATACAACGGCTGTGATCACCATCAAGCATCGATCGAGTAATTTGATCTTTATCTGGAACACGAGATTCTGGGATCTTCTTCTTGTATTCACTAGAGCTAAAATAGCTTCTTGGACGGCTTGGCGAAAAGTCTAAAGTCATGTTGTCTTTGATTGGTTGTTCAATGAAATGATTAGTTGGCTGTCCTCTTAAGAACGTGGAAATCCACAGTTTGAAGCCACACACATTTATGGCCAAACCATATAACAATGGAAACGAGTCAAACACTGAGAATAATATCATATAAACAAACAAAAAATGGTCAACACGCCACTTAGGTGGCATCTTTTATTTGCTTCGCTTTCACTTCAAATTAAGCAAAGATAAGAGCGGCTGATCCAGGATGAAAACATGGTTTTGCAACCCTTTGTAGCTCTCTATCATCCACGTGTTATGCATAAAAAGGCCGCTGTTAGTATTTGTGTCTCTATTTTCTTTCCAATAAACAAAACGTTTATCTCTCAGCTTCTTTTCACTAGTGGCAAAAGGCGTGGCTCATCTTCTATCATCGAGGGTGGCTATCATGGCTACGTAGATTGACCTTCTCTGAATCTCTGTTGTTATATAGCAAAAGGAAAGTGCATAAAAAGGATTGACTTTTAGCTCAAAGTAATAAAGAATAGAGTTGCTGGGCGAGTGAGAATAACACGAAGTGGGCCAAATTATTGGTTAAGAGTTTCTTCGAGACTTGGACAGAACTTTCCAAGCAATGAAGAGTCTCCTGCTAATTGGAGGAAATTAAATTCTTCTTAGTTTCTGGGAATCGAGCAATGGCAGTATTTATGCCTCGGTAAGTAGTAATGGGGCTCTCATTTTACACGAATATAAGCTAGCCAGGTTTCTAAAGAGACAAAAATTATCGTCAATTTATCAAATTATTAAAAACCCAAAAACAAACCTATTAACCTCCGTCCTTCGAATGACAACATTGTTCCCTCTAATGTGGTACCCATGCCCCCACTAGGTGACACCCAAACTAAAGTTAAAGACCGTGTCGGCCCCTAAGCGCATGTGCCGTTGATAAAACAGAAAAATGGTCCAACATTTGCACCGTGCAACATCAAGGGGACCCTTTACCTTACAGAAAGCCAATACGGAACTGACAGTCCCTATTCATGTGTGTTAGACTATGCTAATGCCACACGATTGGCATCTTTGAATGGTACACACATGCACGATCCCACTAATTTGGCTTCGATAGCTAGGGTTCCAATTCTTTGTATATATGCCTTCACACGCCAGGTCAGCACGGCATGCTAGCCTGGTCATACATCAGAAACCCACATTCCATGTCAGAACTATACTACAAGCTTTTCCACTCTTCTCTCCCTGCCTGGCGATTTCTTTCTTTTTTCTTTATAAATCAAGAGGGAAAATGAGGCGCAAGAGTAAGAACTCTACTGGATGATATATATGAACCACTTTTTGCTGCATGCATTTGATCAAGATCCAGTTCTGTATGTTTGTAGTGGCTCGGATCAACAAAGATCTTGAAAACATTTAACCGAGATTCATAAACAGAGAATATATATATTTTAACTGAGGATGAATATATACAACCTTTTAACAATCCAACTGTAATTAGGAATATGCTGATAATGATCTATCATCTTGTGAAGCTGCATGCCTGTGTACTGTGAATGGAAGACACCGTGATGCATGAATGTCAAGGGGGGCAATGGCTGCGGGAAATATGGTGGATGGATCGTACAATATTGCACTAAGTAGACAATAATTTTGGACCTGGAAAATCGAGCCCTTTTGGAATTTACTTTTAGGCAGGCATCAAATGTGGGGTCACTGAGCGGGGAACAGGAGGATCCGTGTAACTCAAAATTTTATACAGTAGTAGGCTAAGCCTTCATGTATAGCCCTATTATATATATATATATATATATATATATATATATATATATATATATATATAATTGCGATAATAATACCAGGAAGAAGAAGAGGGCGTAACTTTCGGCTATGGAAAGGAATCCATATAAGAAATGGGCACTTTTGACACATTCCTTCGTCTTTTACCAAGACGAGAAGGTCCTCCAGCACTTGTTATGGAAAAACACATAGTGGCCAGTGGCCACAGCCTCCTGACCATGGAGGAGACAGATAGTTAAGGAGCCACTTACTTTGATCTCTATGGAGGGGTGGTTTTTGAAAAGACGTTCAGATAAGGAAAGAAAAGGGAATGTACCTTTTCCATATTTAGGCGAGCTTTACTCTAGAATCCGATATGAAATAATTAACTTGTGTTTCTGCATCGGATTATATATATAATTAAACTTGCATCGCCTTCTTTTAATTTGTCGTGTTCTTTGCTGCTTTCCTTGGTGATCTCTTCTGGTGTCTCTCCACCAATGGGGGCTGAATGGGGCGGTCGATTGTGGTGCACGTATGTTTTTTGTTTTGCTGCTTTCCTTGGTAATTAATTATGAATGTTTTTTTCTTTCTTTTTTTCAAGGGATTGACTCCCACCTGTTGAATCCAAGAGTCTTGGATACACAAATCTTGTGCCTAGCTAGCTCGTCTCTCGTCTCTCGTCTCTCGTCTCTTAAAAATAAAATAAAACAATGGCATGTCCATCTCGTTAATCTTTTATATATATATATATATATGTCTTGAACCTTCGGGTTCAAAATCTATATATATTTTTATATATATAAATATATGGGAAATGTGTTATTGGCACCAATACAAAATATATGACACGATCGGTGGACCACTAAAGGAAGAGGGGGTAGTGGGATGGAGATGCCAGACACGTGTCACATCCTCAGCAGCCAGAAACCGAATAAAAAGATTGGAAAAGAATTCTCCACGACACGTGGCCCAAACTTATTCGATTCAAAGCTAACAGCATATGCTGGGTTGATATATACATATATCCCATGATGGGCATTCACGACTCAAGGATCACCGTATATATTATTATTATTTTCAAAGTTAATTTACTAGAGACACACATCTTTGTTCATTGTGCACCCCATGGGGGCATACATACAAGCATGTGCTTGATTGATTTACACACCCACATAATTAATTTCAGAATTCTAATGATGCCGACGCCGGGGGGGTGGGGGGAGATCCGATAGAATTATGATTTTACGTGATTAGTGGGTATTTTTTTTTTTTCTTGGGATTTTCTTGATAGAGTATTGACGCTTAAGCATTCCAAATATCACGGGGGCAGATTAACAGTGTGTATAGAGATGTGGTAATAATTGTATTTTAAAGTTTAAATTATTTTCAAAAACGTTTCCAAAATGAAATTACAAACAGAGGAGATTAAACCCTGAAAATACTCTGCACACTCGTACTCAACGTACGAGATCAGAGCAAGATGTCTTCTCCTAGCTAGCTAGCTAGGGAGTCTTCGTCATTAGGATGGATATAATTGAGTGGATGGTCGAGCCTCTTCTAGAGTACTGGAATGAGATTCACCCCATCACAAAAAGAAAAAAGAAAAAAAAAGCAAAATATGCAAGGGATAAACTCAGACTATAGCCAGGGTGCTATATTATTCTGCTGAGAGTAGGATATAAAAAAATAAAATAAAATTGAAAGCAATTAGAATAAACAAATACAAATTTAATGCGTTCCTTATCTTTATATTTATTTGTCAAAATAGTTGTTTTGCTAATAAAAGCCTGAAAGAAAGTCTTAACAGAACGAAAGATGTTTCGATGATTCTGACGTTAATCAATTTTTAAAAAAGTTATTATAATGCTCGTTGGAGGGGATAAGTAAAATATCCCAAATATAAATTATATTTACTTATTTTTAATAAATTCTAATTTAAATTGAAAAAAAAAATACAATCTTGTTTAAACTTATTTTCTTAAAAAATTATTCAGATAATGATATTTTTATTTTGAATCAACCGAGTTAAATCTATTTTAACCCGTGAAACCTGCTATCCAAATTACAGATTTAAAGATCTTTTTTAAGAATATATTCTTTTATTTAAGTATACAAAACTAAAGATAGAAATCTACAAGAAAACAGCCAAATAAAGTTTAAGAAAAGACATAAAAGCTATTTAATAAAATAATACTCCAAATATATATTCTAATTAATTTATTTTAAATAATTTTAAATATAAATTAAAGTAAAACTTTTTAATTTTTTTTACATGCCAAATGGAAAACAGCATTAAAAAAAATTAAACATCACATCATTTGCAAGCTGAGTTTTCAACCATCAAAAAGTAGGTCAATACAATGTAAAATGATAAAAGAAAAAAGAAAAAAAAAAGTCTCATTACAGAAAAGAAAAGGTAGAAGAAGAGGAGGAGAAAAGCAATTATTACAATTCAAAGTATTTTCCCTCACGTGGCACAATACAGGTACAGTAAAGTTACCAAACCTTTCAAGTTTCTGTTAATAGTAGTAATACACCTCTAATTAAATCATACATTAACGGGAGCCGAACTGGATATGCGGCTATGGGACAGCCAAATTAGACTTTATGATAGACTCTAGAGAGCACAATAATATTATGCTGTGGTACTTTCAATGGAGAGGGGGGGGGGGCACCCCATTTAACAAAAACCGAGATACATCAGTACCGATGTGCACGGACTGACCAAAACAGTGTCCTCTCAAATTGGCAATGATTTAAATAATATAATATGTATAAAAATATAATAAAAATAAAAATTAACAAAAATACACCGTATCTGGAGTATAAAAAACCCAATATAAAACTGAAAGATACAAAAAAAAAATAAAAAAAAATCAAATTAAACTAGGTTGACACACAAACTCCTTTGCAATAAATATAAAATTGGGATAACATCACAAAAAACAAATAACTAGAAAAGGACCACTTGAAAGAAAATGAAAAAAAAGCACAAAGATTAATTTTTAATACATTTGAATGATGAAATTAAAATAAATAGATTTAAAAATAAAATAAAAACTAAAATCAACTCTTGTTAACCTTTAAAACCAGTGATTCTAGTCATGAAGCCTAAACCTATAGAAGTCAAACCGAAAAAAATAACAATGCAAAACTTTAAGAAAAAAGTTTTAAAAAAAATCAGCTTAAAAAAAATTAAGAAAACCCGAGCAAACCTCCTAAGCTTTGTCAAATCTCTAAAACCCGTAACCCATGAAATCCTGGACCCGAGCTTGATCAAGAAGTTTAATTCCTAACCAATTTAATTTTGAAGAATAAAATCGTGAAAAGAAAATATCAAATTTAAAAACCTACTAAAGCAAAAAAGATAGCAATAAAAAGAATGAGGATCAAATTTGATATAAAAAACTCATAGAGGATGAAATTGTAAAAAAAACCTAAAAAATGATCCAAAATAAAACAAATAACTATATAAAAAAATTGGGACCGAACCTGAAAGAACAAAAATTAAAAAATGATGAAATTAAAAAATATTTATAATTTTATGACGTAAGCGATTTTAAATTTTGTTTTTTTTTAATATGACCTGCGACATAGACGCAACAAAGAAAAAAAAAAGGTTGATATATGGACAGACCAAAAGGATGGGAAAAGAGCAAGAATACACGGTTAAAAAAATCACGTGGAAAAAAGATTAAAAAAAAAACAAAGTCTAATCACCAATGATATAAATGTTGAATGATAATTTTTTTTTAAAAAAAAAACATCAGCTTTAAAAAAAAACCTAGAAAACTTGAGCGAACCTTCTAAACCTGGGCAAAGATCTCAAACTCGTAACCCATTAAATTCTAGACCAAAACTGAATCAAAAGGCTCAATTTCTAATCATTTTAACGTGGATTAACCAAAGTAAATCCAACAAAAAAGCAACGATTAAAAAAACCCAAGAAAACTCGGGGTATTTTTGAAATCAGTGGAAGATCCTAAAGAAAACAAACAAATAAAAATAATTTAAATAGATTATCTCAAATAAAACAAATAGCAATCAAAAGAATGAGAAGTAAATTTGAAAGAAAAATGAAATAAAAGGGGATGAAATAGAAAAACAATTATAACCTTACAAATTGTTAAAAAAATTCAAACATTAAAAGAAGAGGTCGGGCATAAAAATATAAATTAAAAAATTAGAAAGAAAAAAAACCCAACAAAGAACGATAAATAAAAAGACCTTAGATAATTGCGTCATTTTCAAGACCAACAAAAAATTCCACAGAAAGCAATATAAAAAAAGAGAAACTCGGCCTTCAATTAAATAGACACTGAAGGATGAAATGGGAAAAGAAAGTAGCTTAAACAAACAAAAAAAAAACCCGAGAAACCTAATCAGATCTTAAAAATCCACAAGCCGTGAAACCCTGGATCTAAGTGAAATCAAGAAGTTTATTATGAAATAATTTTAAAATATCAATTTTTAAAACTTGTCAAAGAAAAATAATTATCAATGAAAAGAATAGAGATTAAATTTGATCGGAAAAAAATAACAAAAGGAGGTCAAAATCATAAAATAATTTCTAAAAATAATTTCGAACAAAAAACAACAATAAAAAGAATGATTATAAAATTTGAAAGATTAAAAAAACAAGAAGGATGAAATTGAAAAGGCATATCAATTTTATAAATGATTCAAGATAAAAAAATCATAATGAAAAAAGAAACAAATATGAAGATTCAACAAATTAAATGGTAGTTCTTGAATTTTTAAGAGGTTGACGTGAAAATCTAGACGACAGAGAGAAAGAAAGAGAAGAAGAGGCGAAAAAATGAATGCAGGTACCAAACAACCGTGAATCTTGGAACACGCACCGCTTCACAAGATCAGGAACGCCTAGACCTTATTTCAAATGTTGTCTTGAAAGATTGTGTTTAGTTATCGGAAAACCATAAACCCACCACCCGAACAACGTAGAAGATTCTCCACATAGTAGTGAGTGTCACACATGTATCATCAGTTTTTTTATATTTTATACATATCAAATACAAGAACTTCCTCAAGCAATCATCAAATTTACAGTATAATCAATATAAAATAATAAAAAAGTTGATTTTATCTCTAAAGGAATCAAAATACTTACACTATTTAAGAAAAATAAAAAGAGCAAAACATCCATGAATAATATGCATTATATTTTTCATTCAAAGATTAAATTTGCATGCATAAAAAGCGAAATGATGAATTCAACCCTACATTATTTGTAAAAAATAATTGTTCATTAAAAAATAAATTGTAAATGAGAGTCGGAATTAGGGTTCACGCACGCACCGTGGATCACAAACGTCCAAAAGGGTCAGAATATGCACATATATATATATATATATATATATAACACTCCAATGATGATAGTCATGACAATATATTTTTGATTTGATGTTGTTGAAAGGTCCAGATGGGAGGAAAATTCAAAGTACTATCTAAGTAAGATAAATATTAATGTTTAGTTTTTTTTCTCCACAATTTAATTTTAACCTCTGCTGATTTTCTTCTCATTGCCCTTGTTTATAACCGGAACCCTATATATGACTCCTCGATCGCTGGCTAGTTCCTAGCATGCATTTACTCATGTAGTTAATTTCTTCATATATATATATATATATATATATTTTGAAGGGTTTATTTTATATTTATTGGTTTAATTTAATACTGTTTTTCAACTAAAAATTAATATCTTGGGGGGATCACACCTTTCTCATCCAAAAATTAATTTAATGTTACTTGTGATATATTGTTTTGTTTGTATTTTCATAATGCTTTTAATGAGAAAAGACAAGACATCATGGACGAAAACAGTAGAATAACAAATCGTGAAGCTAGCTTGCAATAAAACTGTACAAGGCGATTGGTCCACACAAGTCATGGTCTCAGCTCCGTGGACAAGATGATCTAATTAATGCTCACGCCATAGCATATCACGCCATGCAATTGATTTTAGAAGTTTAATATATAACGATTATTTTTAAAATTTTATTTTTAATATTAGTATATCAAAATTAATAAATTGAAAATATTAAAAAATAATAATGAAGTAAATAAAAAAATATTTTTAAAATACAGAAACAAACATTACAATTACTTGCCACAATTAATTACAAGGTTATGGAGTCATACGAGGATAACTATCTAGATGGAGACGGGAGACGTATAAAAATAAATTGAGGAAAAGAAAGTAGAAGATAGGGAAAAGTGAGAAGTGGCCTAGCTTGTAGGACTACCTGCACACAAGAACACACACAGCATATACACATTAAATTTAAAAAAAAACACAAGTAACAAAAAAGAAAGAGAGTCTAACCTGTACCACTCATGAACAGCAATGAAATGGGCCATCCCCCATGTTATCATCCTCTTTTATGGGTCTGTTTACATACACGTAAATATAAATTTATAGTGTGATTTGAATTCACATGCTATATATATATATATATATAACTT
>Ga0307511_10003133_pt1 | contig 17050 bp, 16 predicted proteins | sample 13_EM_MG_FD_200266 | JGI IMG/M metagenome (GOLD analysis project Ga0307511, IMG submission 200266) | Populus trichocarpa ectomycorrhiza microbial communities from riparian zone in the Pacific Northwest, United States - 13_EM | ecosystem: Host-associated > Plants > Roots > Unclassified | place... | reverse complement strand
CGGCGGCTTGGGGTTTGAGGTTGAGAACTCTGAGGGGAAGGGAGAAATTTGGCGAAGCGATTCTGGACCGGGTGGGGGTATGATAATAGACGAAGATTCATCCCGGATCTCAACCGTGTTAACTTGTAGTGTAGGGTGTTCTCCTGAGAAGATGGTCGGAAGTTGCTGTTCTCGAGATAGATCAAAAATGTTTGACAAATTGGGAGGGGGGATGGGCATCATCAGAGTTGATATCGTGATTTCTTGAAGGGTCGATTGGTGATGTCGGGGTCCCAAGATCGCTGGTAGAGTTGGAAAATATTTCGCGTGCCGAGGGACGCGTCGTTTCGGAACGACCAAGCGCAGTGTTCTTTCCCGCCAGAAGACGCGTGAAGAATGAAGGATCATCGAGCTCCGAGCTCTGTGCGGAACTGTTCAGCGTGATAACCTTGTAGGCATCACGAGAGAAGAACCGGACACTCTGGCCAGTTCCCGGAGTGTTCTTCTCACGCAAGATAGATCGCAGAGAATTGTACTGTTCGGCGTTCTCTTCGGCGGTTCGAGGCGTAGAGGGCAGCCCATCCTGGGAGGAACGACTTAGTGAGAGTTCAGAAGCTAGAAGGTTCCTGGTGAGCATCAACTTGCAATTATAATAGGGGGGCACTCACGACTCATCTTTAATTGTAACGAGGACGTAACTTTCTTGGGGAAACCTAACAGGCCGAACGGGGATGAAGGGCGTTCGTTCTCGGCGTTGGAGGTGCATCGGAAGAGGGTCTTACTTTTTCTTGAGATGGATTGAGGGGGTTGGCGGACGAGGACGGCAAGGGCGTAAGTTCGTGCTCCACATGGAAGGCGGACAAACTAGGGTGTTGTTCGTAGACACTAGACATCATGTCGATTCTTGTCGACTCGACATTATCCTGTTCGATGGACGAGCGAGACCTTCCAAAGGCTCCACTGAGTTTGTTCCACATTGGTGAGACCTCCGACGACGGGTGTGCGGTGAGAAGGTTGGCGGGGACGATGTCCAGGAAGAGGTTGAGGTGGATGTGGGAAGTTCCAAATTCACGATTCACCCGGTCAAGCAATATACAGGTTATTGCAAGAGGTCGAACGGTGTTCTACCCCCCATACCGGGGATGCCAGCGATATCTAGAGACTGGTCAGCTCACACCATAGGGCGGGGATGGAGTTCATCAATGGAAGGTGCTCACTGCCTCGAGCGCTGTTGAATCCGCTAAACCCGGGTCCACCACCTACAAACCAGTCCGGTTGGGGGTTACACCTGGTGAATGGAAACTCAGACGAGGGGGCTTGGGCTTGAGCTGGTGGGCGCGGGCGATACGATGAGGTGTTTGTTGCCAGCGAACCGGGAGCGTCGGACAACGCCGTACGACCCGCTGAGATGCAGATCATCGTGCAGCGTGTTGAGTTCCAGACTGCTCCAAAATGATTCTCAGTGGGGGGGGGCGTATCCAGCCGTGAATGGACCTCGGTGGTGGGTGGGTCGCTGATTGGCAAGGGGGTAGTGCGAGGGACCAACGTGTCGTGAACCAATGAACGTGAGTTGTGGAGGTGTCGGACAAAGGGATTCCAGGATACCACTGTGGGTTCCTAGGGCACTGGAACTTTGAGGGAACGTGAGACGGAGGTCAGAACATAAACGGAATTCGTGGATAAAAGCTGTTGATGCATTGACTGGAGGTATCGAACGATGAAATTCTCGGGTTTTGATTTCCACGACCGGTCTGGAAAGTGATCCCGGACCTGTCGTGGAATTGAGGCACGTGCCCCCTTCCTCAACCAACCCACCGCTGCTGGAGGAGGTTCGGACTCTTTCAACTTAGCCATGCGAACGTGTCAGGTTCGTGTGTAGGACTTCACCCTAGTATTGTATCTATTATAACTAGTTTGAATGCATGCATAACAATATAAGTATACTACAAACTATATGATACTGCGTCCGGGCCAGCCTCAGTGTTTTGGGGGGCAGAGGCGACAAGTCGAAAGGGTTCGGACCTCTTACGTGCCGAACCCGGCCGAACCTCCTCCAGCAGCGGTGGGCTGGCTGAGGAAGGGGGCACGTGCCTCAATTCCACGACAGGTCCGGGATCACTTTCCAGACCGGTCGTGGAAATCAAAACCCGAGAATTTCATCGTTCGATACCTCCTCTAGAGCACCCATTCTCACTCGCAACCACGACGTAGGCTACTTGACGTTCTTCCTCGACACGACAAGGCTCTCTACTCACTGCTGTAAGTCCAGACACTTCCCACTGACGAAGCGAAACGCAGAACAAAAACCCCACGATCCTGACCGACTATCTCGACCGGCAGATTCACACCCCCCGCAAATGTCCTCCTCGACATCACCCTCTCAAATACCCGGCAGAAAATCCCCACCGTATGAATTCAATCCCCTACTGCACTCCCAGGCTGATTTGTGCGCCGCGAATAGGTTAGCCACGAAATCTTCATGTTCAGACTGCATAATATGTCGGAGCCTCGGTGGCATCGTGTTGATGACGCCGCTTGGGGAACCCTTCATTCGTGAATCTCAGCAGTGCTTCGACGTGTAAAAATCCAGGGTCATCGCTCTCAATGTCGCCCTCGAGCTTGTTGACTTGAACAAGATCGACTTCAACCTACTCTTCTCAACCACCGGCACCGCCTTCAGTAACCCCGGCCAATACCAGCAAGCCCAGCAAGTTTGGAACGACTACTCAAGTCCGCAAATCTGTGGGAGACTCTGTCATCTGCGGGTTCCTCACTCTTCGACACTCGCGGCCCTCTCTTCTATCAAATCTCGGCAATGTCTTGATCGCATCCTATGGTCTTGACTCCCTGGCTGGTACGCCTCACAGTCCCTTTTTCTTTTTCCTGTATTACTGACGCAAATCCTGTCACAGCCACTCGATTCAATTCCCAGCTCAAGGGCGCCTCCGGCATCAATGTCTCCAAGATCGAGTTGTTGAAGATGACCAGGGCCTTCGAGGAGACTGTTAAGCATCACGGTTCTTTCAGGATAATATTCCACTGGGAAGAAGAGAAGGGCAAGCTTCTGCATCCCCTGGTCAGCGTTCGCGACACCCCCATCGTGAACCTCAGCGATGAGCCTAACGCTGACGAGAAGGCCTATGACATGCCTCTGGCGAACATCACGAACCCCAACTCCGGCCTCGACAAACTCCCCCCCATTTCCTGCGTCATGTTCAAGCTTGGTGGTGGCGCACACGCATTCAACGTTACTGTCCACCGTATCATGATCGATGAAACCTCGTTGGGCATCTTCTGTAACCCCTTCCAGATCTACGCCCACGGCATTGACAGTCTCCCACCAGTCCACTCCCTATCCCGATTTCAGTGACTGGTTGATCTGTACCGCCGGTTGTCGTGCCGAGTTTTGTGACGACAGCTTGAGTATTTGAGCGAGAGGTTGGATGGTGTCTGGCCGCCCGCCCTCACCCTCGCCGGGCCTTCCGGGGTCAAGTGGAGGCCTGTCACCCGAGTCGAGGGCCGGGTCGACTCATCGGCTCCCAGCGGGTACAATGTCTGTTTCCACGACCCCCTCATTTGTTGTCGGTATCCCCGTCACCCAGCGTACCATGGCTCAACTCCAGGAGGTCGTTGGTTTCAGACCAAGACCTCCCCCAAGGCCGTTCCTACTTCAAGTGCCTCTTCGCTCCTGGTAGTCTCAATATGCCCATCGTCAATCGTCTCAATGCCTCAGACATCGTCACCACCGCCATCGTTTTGCTCCCAAGTGGTGAGAAGTGCAAGTTTCTTACCCTGCGGTGCCACTCTCGTCACGGACGCAAAGAACTCGTACCCGGTAACATCGCAAGAGCTGTCAAGAACCTCCGTCAACATCGTCCACTGCGCTCCTAGTACCCTTGTCGTCGTCCCTCTCAAACATTACCTAACCTCGGAGATCGTTGTCATTGACAGTGAAGCTGGTCCAAGCGCGTCAAGTTCATGATGCTTCCGCTGACTGCTTACACTCGTGTCACGGATGTCTCTCACTGGCGTCATCGGTCGCCCTCTCCCTGCGATGAGAATTTGTGGCCTACCCCCATCGGTGTCAAAGAAAAGCTGTTTGCTGGCGGTGTCACAATCTTCAGATTGAACGAGTCACCCCACTTGCGGAAGGGTCAAGGTTTCCATTTCGCCGTTCATTCATAATCCACCGACCACCCATAGAATCATGACAACACATCCACTGCTGCCACCCATTACCAACATGAACACTGTACATTAGAGATCCATTGGGTGTCATACAATATGGTTGTATTTCCAACACAAATCGTCGTAGGAACCTGGTACGATACAAACTTATCAACTTAGACTGCGTACTACCCTGAGGGCAGTCCCTAATTCGCGATTTTACACCTAGCCTGAGATAGCTCTCAGAAACCAACTCTCATCCTCAATTGCAGTCCACAGCACTGATACGAACGAGACGTTACATCAAGTTAAGAGTTGACACCAGTATTAGAATTTTCCACCTTCGTTCTGAATTCTGTAGTTGCTGTGACGATCATGTAACATGTCACACTCCGAGTCAGATAATCGATCGCTTGCTTTTTTTCTCTTCTTCACCCGTTCCTTTGATCTGTGAGCGGTGAGTAGATTACCTTTCTATCCCTCTACGTCGGACTGACCCGGTATGATAGTATATCTCACTTGGCATTCATCTAGAACTCCAATCACCAGGTGCGGCAGTGTTCTGCCCCAATACGAGAGGAGTGATCCTCTATCTGCTCTTGCCTGATTGTGCACCTCAGTTTAGGTGCTCACCAAGCTGGTCCAGCTCAGTATTGTAGCAATTTGTGTGCACCCTCCAAGCTCTGTGAGAAGTGTAGAGATCTACTGGGAGTCTCCAGCACAACGGCTCTCTGGCTGACAAGCTGGTGTTACCACACGTGTCACAAACCAGTTGATAAGGGCAACATCCACCTCTTCTATTTCCTGTATGTTTGGGTGGCCAGCTGTTCATCTTTGTCTTGACAATGATCACTATCCATTTTACAGCTGTATAAGGTGTCCTCACCTGTGGGTCAGAACAAAATGGCTGATCCAAACTGTACAATCTGTGGTATTAAGTTGGGTAAAAAAAACAAGAATCACATGAGTCAAGTTCATGGGGGGAAGATGAACCAGGGGGGGCAGACCCGATACCAATTTGGTTATGTGTGCCCAAAGACCACATGTGCATGGGTCGGGAAATCCCTAGAAGGCTTAGAGGTATGTGTTTCAGGGTTGAATATTCATGTTCATACCTGACCTGAATGCTGGAAGGGACATATATGTGATGATGAAAATGATGACCATGGTAATTCACCAACTCCACCTGCCAGCAACTATGAAGATGCACCAAATGAAGACCATGGTGATTCACCAACTCCACTTGTCAGCAACTATAAGGATGTGCCAAATGAAGACTCTACATTGGGTTCTGCAACAACACCAATTGTATTTGAGGGTGTAGAGCTCCCAAAGAAGTGATGCCTATCCTCTCATCCCAATCTACTAGAACTTACCACATCTCTGCAGTGTGCAAATGGTTATCCCAACTCTACTCAAGAGTTTTGAGAAGCAGTTCCCTGGGTGGGCTGCTTTGGTTATTCTAGAACAGGGAGAGGGGCACACTGTCCACTACCAAAGGTAATTCCCATTTGATTTTGTGCCTTGTGTTGTTTTACATGGTGAATATCTAGTATCTTTTCCCCAAACCACCCTGAAGTTGAGGGGAAGGAAAGTTTTGATCTAGGTTGTAAGAGTTTCTTGTGTCAATACCATGGTAAGCTTCAATGTTGTGAACTTGATGGTGTTTGTTTCACATTGTTACATACAGTCCTTCAGATCAGTAGCCCTCCAGTTGTAGATGAGCTTGGTGATCCTGATGAAGTTGAGGGGGTTGAGGGAGTTGTTGATATCACCAATGAGGAGGCTCTCTCCCTACTCCAGATGGACTCTGTGGCTGGTGAAGTGACAGAGCCTATGCAACCAACCCTCCAGGCAGATCTAGAGATACATGGTGTGTTGCCCTAACCAGCTGGGCCTGGTGTATTGTCGACTAATGGAAATTTATTGCATAGATGATATTCCATCTTCCAAGAATAGTCCCCACACTAAGAGGGTGGATTTCACAGTTATAGGTATGGGATATACTTAATGCAAAGGAGTGGTTGATTATATGAATGTTGGTGCTAATATTTTGATAAAAGGGCTACCCTCCAATCAAGAACAAATACCCCCCTCCCCTCCACCAGATGGTACAGAATCAATTTGTATATGCATTGGTTGCATATAGCTGACCCCATTATATATATAAATTTTAGGCACTCTTCAGCAAAAGCGAAGAAGAGCAGAGTCCAGTGTTAGCAATATCTCTCCTGAGGTGGCTGCTGAAACACCTCCAAAGCAAAAGCGGCCAAGATGTTATGTGCTTGTTCCAAGCCGAGGATCCTCTAAAGAAGAAGCAGTTCTATTGGGGGGTATGTTTATGTGCCTTAGGTGAATAGATATAGAAAACTCACTATAAAATTTTCTCATACAGATAATCTCCAAGGAGACAATGAGGAAGGTGGATCTGAAGTCAGTTTAATGGGAGCTTCAACATCCTCTAAGCCACTGGAATCTGCTGTTTATGTTTCAGTCCCTATCTGGAAGCCTTGGAAAACCCGCCTCCGCTCTACACCACCACTCTCACAATATCAGCTTGTATATCATCTAGATGGCTTCATTATCTGCACACTCTGTGGGTCAGCAATCCCATGGAACCACCTTCGCTCACACCTAGAGATAGAGTGGATAGATCAGCCATCTTATGCTCCAGGTGCCAAGGTTGCTCATTGCACACAACTCCGTCCCAACCATCAACGGGTAGTTAACACAAACCTGGAGGCTGATGTTGAGGAGGAAATTAGGGGGCTAACTAGACACCCTAGTTTCCTTGAAAGCCAGCCATGGGTGGAGATGCCAGAAACATGCAGTGCTGTGGAGGGGGTTGCAATGTTTGAGGGGGTCTACTGTTCACAATGCAAGATCTCTACCCAGGGTCAGGGTAGCAGTGTATGCAAATGTGGGACTAGCCTACAACCAGCTACTGTCCAGTGCCTTGCTTATCAGTGGAAAGAGTGTCAGCAGTGGTTCCGGGTTTCCACCCCTACAGATTCATCCCCACAGTATCTATCAGGTCAAGATGCTATCCAGCTGACTGTGAAGCAACTAAGGGATCCAAAGATCCAGCTATTATCAAGCTTCATGAAGGATGAAAAACCATCTCCTCTGCCCCAAGTTCTGACAAGGCTTGGTCTAGATGCCTTCTGTCATAAAATATGGGAAGATGAAACCTTCCTGTCCATATGGAATGGTATTGAACAGTGGCCACAGGAAAAGGTTGACCTTAAGTACCTTGTCATTAAAACAGCAGTCAATGATTACACGAAGCTTCTTACTGCCCACCCATCTTTAAAACAGTTGGTCTTCAGCAACAGATGGTCTGTTTATTTTCTTTTAGCACCTTCAAATTTGATCATAATAGACTTCTCTTCAGCTCGGCAGGTATAGGCCTTGTTCACCTCCCCTCAGAAGCTGCAGTCCAGGTCTATGCAAAATCAGAGGTCAACTTACTTTGGTCTTCAATTATTGCAGCAAAATCTGGGCACACATTTATTTCCCTCACCAAAAAACAGAAGAAAGTCCTTCTAAACCTCTCCCAGGGCCTCTCTCTAAAGATTGGGAGCAAGGAGCTGAAAGAACGGCTTCGCAAAGCCACACACTCCCTCTATATGCCTACAGATACCATTGGTCTAGCCCAGGATCAATTCAAGTCACCTATTGCTGTGTTCCAGGCCTTACAAATATCAACCAAAGATAAAACATTTATTGAAATCAGATCTATGGATGAGAAACTAAACCCCCTCCAATTCATGATACAACTTCGGGGAATTTCACATATCCTTCAAACTATTACTGAAGATGGAGTCAATCATGTGGGAATGTGAGTACTTAATAAACCATTAAGTTGACTTGGCTAGTACTAAACTCATTTCAGGGGGCCAGTAAAAGAAATTTGTCAAAACTACTTTGAGGAATGGAGGTTCAGTCCATTTGCTACCTCTAGACTGTGGACAAGGGAGATCCGTGCTGCTGCATACAAGATCACACCCCCTCCTAAGATGTACTGGATTGATGAACAGACCCTAAAGATTGACTCTGTAAATGTCCTGATCCCAAAGTATTGTCAATTCCTCAAAGATGAGTTGAGCTCCTTGCATGAATTCCTTAGGGAAATTGTGATGTTCAATATCCCAGTCAATGATTTTGAGAACCTCTGTAATCTTGGGTCCTTTGGAAATGCAACAGGTTATCCTTCTACTGGCAATAACCCCCTCTTTCCCAAGAATGCAGACTTTTATGGAAGGGATCCATCAGCATTCCTCCTCAACCATAATGCACACATTTTTCTCACCCACATCATCAAGCATCAACAACTGGGCCTTGATCAAACTATACCAGTGCATGACATTCTTGCCCCAAGAGTCAACAGTACACAGATCAAATGGAATTGTGATAAGTGTCATGAGTGGCTATCTGAGGTTCATGCTGCATGGGAGAGGGCTTATTGCTTATACCATGTAACAAGTGGCCTTCCTGCAAGAGTGACTGAGGAAGTTTCCCTCCGTATAACACACTCACACCTTGGCCCTACAAATCTCTTCATTGTCAATGGAAAACTCCAGACAAGGAGTGACTACAACAAGACTTCTAGTTCCTCAGGACTACATAAATACATTACTCGTGTCCTCCACCCCTGCCTTGCTCATATCTTCCTAGTTCTCCTGATGTGTGTACGTCCCCTAGAACTTCAAATTCTAAAGGGGATTGATGCTGGAGATGAGCATGTGGATTTTATTTACACAACTATGTTATTTGCATCATGGGGGAAGGGGTGGGATAGTAAAGAAGCAGGAGAGGTGTTTAGAGCATGGTTAAGTGATGGGTTTGGTGGAGAACTCAAGGCAGGGATTGCCTTGTATCGGCAGTTTGCTGTTGCATTGCAACGGCAGTGGCTATATAAAACAGATGGTTCTGTCTGGACCAACCCTGAGCAGGGCACACAGAGCAATGAAAGTCAGTTTGAGGCTGTGAGCCTCTGGTGGCAGACCAATCTGCAACTTGATCAGTTGTAATAGTATTTCTTGCTTGTTTTTTTTCAACAAAGTTTGCCTATCCTGGACCCCGAGTCTACAAGTAGTTTGGTTCTACAGCTGCCCCCTTTGTTACTTGATTTGTATGAGACATGATTCTCACCAAGCTGGCACATGTTATGTTGATTTTCCATTAGTTTTTTTGTGATGGCTTGTAATAATTGCTGTTGTTGAGGTATGTACTGAGTATCAAAAAATTTGACCACCACTAGAATTTATCAGTACTTCTAAGCAGTTATAGTTAACAAGTTTTCACTGTGACCTGACTTTTTAGATTGGCAATTTGTATCAGCTTGCTTGTACATATAGCATTTGGGTTTTCCATAAATAAAGAGCCCCTGATCACTTTGAACTCTCCATCAGAACTCGGAGTAATTTCCTCAAGGTGCCTACTCTGGAATAACATGGGAGAAGTCAATTGTAGAATATGGTAGGAGTGGTTTGACACTATATCATCACTGTCTATATTTATATCACTTGTACCTAAAGCTGAGGAATCTGTTAAAAGGGACTAGAGGAGCTACACTAAGCACCCTCACCCAAGTCCCATTGTAATAACCAGGGCCATAAGCTCTGTCATGACAATCAACACCAGCCTTACCAACATATCATTGGATAAAGGCAAGGACAAATATCAAGCAACATCACAATGAGAAGGTCTGTGGCCTCTTCCTGAAGGATAAGATTTGGACCACAAGGGAGATGGCAGGAGAGCAGGAAGCACATCAAAATGTCTGTGTTCCAGGACTTGTTGTTGGAATGGGGCTTGAGGGAGTTCCATGACAAAGAGGACAAGGTCCTGGAGAATGTGGTTGTACCTATTGCATACACTGTAGTCTTGGCAAGAGTGTCTGGAGAAAATTGACACTCTCAGTGGGGACATCATCCACAAGGATCTGATGGTGGTATGATCTGCTTCCATTTGGTTCCAGAAGCTGATTGTCCTATTTTAGCATCATCAAGAGCTCTTGGACCAGCAATCTCAGAATGAGTTGATGGAGAAGTTCCACAAGGAGTTTAAGTCCACAGTGAAGTGGTTGTCACAGGAAGATTCCAATGACCAATGCACCATCAAGACTTTGTCAGCAAGGTTAGCAACAATTGAGGAAAGTCTGGCCTTGTTGAGGGGTCAGATCACCAAGATGAGGCTGCCAAAGATAGCCATCAACTTGACTTGTGAGGATAAATTTGACTTTGATGTGTAGACACCAGTCTGAATAAAAGTGAATTGTTTATCATGTGACTTGAAAGATAAGATAAAGGGAGAAGAGATAGATAAAGAAAATTTCATGAGGTGAGTGAGATAAGATAAGATAAGGAGTGTGTGTACCTCAAATAAATAAAGTGAATGGGTGCTTGGAACTCAGTGAAAAACAAGAAAAGGCAAAAATTATAACATGCATTTTTTTATATCCAGAGCAACCTACTCAGGCCCACTGATTGTGGATCATGTGGGGTGATAACCAGTGAGGTCAGTTAGCCTTAAGCTCAGGCCTTTTTGCCAGACTCCACCTGTATGTTAACTTCTAGGAGGCACATGGTGCAGAGTGGCCCCAGCAGGCAAAGCAGCCTTGATATTGGCAATCTTGTTCAAACGGGAGTTACATGAGATGTCACTGGGGGTGAGGGCACCTGGAAACAGGTCAGAACATCTCAGGAACATTGAAGGGAGAGGCACAATTTACCTGGCACATTCCCATCAGGAACATTTCATGCCCATTTTAAATGTAACTTGACCATGCACCTGACATTTTCCAACTGGGAACATTTCATGCACATTCATGATGTACCTTTACCATGTGCCTGAGATATTCCCACCAGGAACATTGTATGCACATTTGAAATGTAATTTTAACATATTCCTGACATTCGCCCAATGGGCATATCACAGGTACATCAGCTTGTCTTGAGGGACATTGGAGATGTTCCCAGAAAAATCAAGGAGAATGCTAGGAACATCAGTTTGAACACATGTATTTGCAATGTGTCCACTGTGCAGAATGTCAGGAACATGTTATAATTACATTTCAGATATACATAAAATATTCCCAGTGGGAATATCTCAGGCACATGGTAAGGGTACATCACAAATGTGCATGAAATGTTCCCAGTTGGAAAATGTCAGGTGCATGGTCAAGTTACATTTAAAATGGGCATGAAATGTTCCTGATGGGAATGTGCCAGGTAAATTGTGCCTCTCCCTTCAATGTTCCTGAGATGTTCTGACCTGTTTCCAGGTGCCCTTGCCCCCCGTGTGTATAGGGGACAGAACATTGACGACTATAATTATCGTGGAAGAGGAGAGTTCCGAGGTAAGAACATTCCGAGTTTGACGGCCACATCTCACTCCGATGCAGCTCCAGATGGAATAGCCGGGCTCGGTGGGTCTACGAACCACGGGTGATCCAGGAGGTCCGACATGCTCGGTCACCGTGTGTCAGAACTGACCTCGCCAACAGGCCTACTGAACCGATGCTAGTCTCCTATGACTCTTGGTACACGAAGTTGTGGGGTAACCGTGGATTCTCAGAGTGGGTCGTGACAGACCACTCCTGTATGTGTTGGCGTAACTTGCGGCTCCAGAATATCCGTAGTTCGGGTAGATACAATGAAGAGGCCGAGGTAACGCGTTTCGGCACTAGAGAAGGAGGGGAAGTTTCTCTGGGGCTGAGCAGAGGGGAACAAGGGAGGCTAGGGGTTAATCACTAATGATCCACCTGTCAGGAGGGAGAACACTGTGATTGACAAAGTCTGGGGAATACATCAGACCAATTGTACGTACTTATATACTAAAGTTTGTGATCATGTAAGCATCCGACTAGGTGGACAAGCAAGCAATCGGTCATGGGTGGACCGTCAATAAAGAAAGGGCGAACTATAAGATAAATGATGGTGCACCATGAAGATAAGAAATGAATGGAGAAGGTGCGCCATTGGAAGTCAGATGGTGATCTGTGAAAAAGATTGCTAATGATCGTGAGAGAAATTACTATATTAGGTTTAAGGAAAAGAAGTCACGAAGAACCGTCAGGGTAAAGGGTTTGATGGACAGATAGGGGTCCGGATAAGGTCCGTTGGAGATAGGCCACTTGACTGAAGACCGGTCTTGGATATATATAGTCTTGTGGTTTGGCCTTTGATGTCTCCATCATCTTCCATCAATACCACTCTCACCTCTGCCTCTCTATCTCTTCCTCAGCTTTTCTACTATGTCCGACATCTACTGCAACGAGGACGTGATCGACTTCACCAACCCCTTCCTCGACTTCGATCAGGGGTATCAAGCTCTGAGGAAGATCACCACCATTCCAGTCTCTCCGAAGACCGTACTCCCGGAGACGCTGTTGACCCGTAGGGGTTATCCAAGAGGGGAGAGTCAGGGTGACTCTTCAGGTTGGTGTCCCTCTTTACTCCCTTTTGTGGGTTTGTACTGATCGACTCCCAGGAGTTGTTATATTGAAGGACCTGATCTCTTCCAAGGGCAAGAGGGGTCGTCATCACTACCCAACTGAGGAGGAGCGGGCCGCTCGGGATGAGCGGTTATACATCTACCGCTACAACCAGGCTGGGGAGAAGACTCGGAGAGACAATGGGTCTTGTCCTTATCCTACGTTGACAGGGATGAGGACTCAGATTGAGACTTCGAAGTACCGGCACGATTCGTTCCGGGAGATCGGTTTGGGGGATGCAGTGATGATGGGGAAGATGCAGTGGAGGAAACATTTGAGTTCCCTCAATCTGGATGGGTTCCCAAAGGCGTGGCTCCAGCGAGGTCTCCGTGAGATCCACCACGGTCACGACAAGATGGATGGGCGTATGGACGCCTGTCTTGGGTACACGGCTGTCCTTGGGGCCGAGATCTACGATTCAATCAAGGAGTTGTCGAGCGACATGAGGGAGGAGCAGAAGAAGAGGGCTCTTGATGGTTGGGACTGCATGAACGTCAAGAGGCAGCTTGAGGATTCCCTTCGTGAGGCTCAGGGAGAGATTTCCGACCTCAAGGCTCGGGTCGATACCCTGGAGTTCCTGGTCGAGAAGTTGACTCAGCCAGTCCCCGAGGTTCCTCAAGAGGCTGTCTTCAGGCCAGCCTCTCCTCCTCTTCCAGACATTGGCTTTCCTCCAGACATGGAGATCCCCGGGTTGACCATCAACCAGACCGTGGTTGACGAGTTCATCGATTGGTCATCCTTCGACCGTACTTGGCCTCATGGTGGGTACGAGGCAGATGTGGAGGTGGATGTCGATGGGGATTCCAATAAGGAGAATGAGTGGGTCACGGTTCCGGTTGATGAGTAGATAGTCCTCTATCTTTGTATTCCAATACTATCTGCTTTTCCCTGGTCTTGATTGTGTGACTTGAGGTGTGAAAATGAGAATGAAAAGATAAGATAAGATAAGGCCATGTCATGATTTGAATGAGTGTTTGGGCGCTTCGAACTTAGAAGACAATAGTGAAAATGTGAAAATCGTGACACCGTGGTGGATCAAGTACGAGAGCCCATTGAAGTAGTGCAACCAATCCAGGTGCATTGTCAACCTCTGAGTTCGATAGGACATTCTGTTCGAAGGAGGTGTCTCGAGCGCCGGCTGCATATGATGGTTCTGTAGATTCCATCAAAAAGCAGGAACGTTCTGCGGTTGAGTGTACGTACCTAGTGAGGTCACCCATTCCTCTGGAAGTGGTCTGAGAAGGGTCGTCAACTTGTCCAGTGCCCTTGCTTCCTCGTGTGTATACCAGCTTATCAGAGGATTTGATGTGGCCAGCTCATGTATCTTTTTGTAGCATCAGTCTTGCACCGCTGTATTGACCTCATGGAGACGCACCAGACACCCCACTGACCAAACGTCTACCCAGGCCCTGAATTCAATCTTGCGCAATGCCGAGAGATTGTTGAAGATTGCTCTGACACCCGAACTTGTAACAGTATCCGCAGGCTTTGAGACGCTTCGGTACTGAAAAAGGCTACAGAAACTCAAGACTGGGCAGCGCAATCGAGACAGTCACAACGAACCTTCTCCGAAGTCGATTATCTTTACGCAGAGGTTGTCTTGTTTCACACACTCTATCAGACTCCTGGGGATGACCAGGTATTTTGGATGTGAATTGGTCTGATGCAGTTGGTCTCTAGTGATCACTGGTATGCATCGCGGCACGCCCAGGGCCATCATCGTGTTTTCTTCGGGTTTTCCGTCAAGATCGGAAATCTCCAACACGATGTTGGCCTTGTGTAGATCTAGATTACACCCGTAAGCTGCTGACTGGTTTACAGATTAGCCTTTGACTGACCTGCATGAATGACCCCACAATCATGGAAGAAGGAGGCTCCAAGCACAACTTGATGAATGAGGGATTTGATTGCCTGTTGGATCATCGCTGTTTCTTCGTTGAACATGGCCTCAAGGTGAGGCCCAACAACTTGCAACACTAACACATTGTGTTCTCCGTTTACGCCCCGTACCTTGAAGTGGTCCAAGAGAGCGATGACGCGATCGGATCCAGGGTGTGTCCCTGATCAAGAGGCAAGATGACGATGAATCTTGATCTCGGAGTTCCTGCCGGTTAGTTCAGCTATGGTGAACTTTAGGGCGACATATCGGCTGACGGGGATTGTTAGCAGCTGGGATTGCCGTGATGGAGAAGGTCATGAAACAATATTTGTGACCATAATAACTCACCTTTGAGTGGCCGACTGGAGGTCGTGTGCAAGCCAAACGGTGGAATACGTTCCGAATCCAAGCTTGTGGATCACCCTGTACCTCCAACAATAAACGTCCCCGAGGTGTACCGGATGGTACCCTCTGGGTCGATATCCATGCGGGGCCTCTACGTCTGGGCCAGCGAAGTAAAAGTCATGGGGGGTGAGGGGATCCATCAAGACTCCGGGATGGTATGTGTGCTGGTGAAAAAGCAGGGGGCAGGTGAAGAGAAATGTTCACAGGCTTTCTGAAGAAATACCCCGAATGTGTTGAGGGGATGTGCGCCGCACACAGTAGACGCAAGAGCCTATGTGGGTCCAGAGGCGGCCAGACAAAAAAACAGTGGTTGAACTATTCACCGTTTACCATCTCGCACCTATTGATTGGCGTGGGGATGAGAGGCCAACAACGGATGCCCGCACTTTATACACTTTTCCTTGCAGTTTTCATTGCTGTAAATCGAGCGCATTGGGATGATCCTTGCACACAACAAACCTCCACCATCCAGCCCTTGGCAGGCTGTTTGTCTCCCTCCCTCGTTGCTCAGGGGCTCATTAACTATCTGGTAACTTTGATCCTTCCTCGTGCGGCTCCCCGTCCAATCACCCTTCCATGTCAGTGAGGGTGACTCGAAGTATATTTCCTCACCTTTGGGTGATAAGTGGAGCTACGGTCTTGGAGCGAAGATCCCAACTTCTGACATTCTGTCGCCTGCGGCCAATCAGGGACAGATATGTTTCATGATTAGCACCCTCCTGTCCCTGAGAGTTGCCCCAGGCGTGTCAGATCGCAGACTTTCCGACATTACTGTTGGGTCAAGAACAGGTCTGACGGTTCGTCGCTGACATTGTCACCTTGGAATGGACTTACATGTTATGCATGTCTGTCCTCGTTCGCTCTTCCTACTTAAATCGGCTGGACTGGCCAGGACTTTCCTCACATCCTACCCACATCCCCCCTCAGGCCTCAGCCGCTTTCTTCCTTATCTTCAGAAACACCCCCCAGACTCATGACTCCAACAACTCCAACATGCGGCTGGGTTAACCTCCCGAAATGTAAACAATGTTGCTGGTTCGCCCACCTCCCTGCCCCTGAACAGATCCAAAATTACGTTGCAATTATGGACGACTTTGGTGTTGACCTCGAGAGGCGTGGTCATAGGTTCCAGCACCTCATGATGTGGTAAGCTCACGCAATGTTTCATCTCAATCAACCTCGTTATTCAGTGCTCAACACTCCCCGGTCCACGCTCTGTAGGGAGTTGGGTCATAAAACCACCAAGGGATCAACACCCTTCATGCCTGCTGACACAACATATCACATCACAGCCCTGGCGTCTGCCAATATGACGGTAGGGCGGTTCCGGGCGTTCGCTGCCCATATCTATGTCAGTGGAGCCATCACGCGAGCCAAATACTCCTGCTTCTCCTCGACATACACCGTCATCAGGTGGGGTAGTCGAGAGAGGAGGGTTGTAGATGCATCCAAAGCTCTACCGTTGGTGACACCCTACCGGGTTCCACTGCCCCAGGTCTGCTGACTCAATGTTCTCCCGCTCTCGGTAAGCCCGTCACATGTTTTCCTCTTGGTGAGGCCACCTAACCCATCGTTGTAGACTCACAGGGCGCTCTCCCTTCACCTATTATGTACACTTATTGTCACCGCCGTTTCTTCCCCATGCTGTAACACATCTTGCTTGGTTTATGTTTCGGGTCCACCATCACACTGTGCGGTCCTCCCTAATATCCCGCCTTGAACTGATCCATGCAGTTGATAACCCGTAGGCAGACTGTTACGTATATACTGTATCATCATTTCCTTTCCCTCTCGGTGCCGGCATATTAGGTTAACTGGAGTATATTTTTTGCGCATTCTTAACAGGATCAGATATATCAGCATGAAACATCGTAAGATCTCAGAGGGCCGCATTAGTAGTACAAGCAACGTCACTAAGAGAGTCTACGGACGCGTGTGGGGCGCGAAACCGCCAACTCGATGAGATGGGTTGCGACCAAAGTTACTTGAAAATCTAACTTGGGTCATACAAAGTTAACTTAACTAACTTAAGTTAACTTGTCCCTTACCAAGTTAACTTATCAAGTTAACTTTGTATGGCCAAGTTAGATTGTCTACGTTAACTTCGCCCTCCAATCAAT
>Ga0307511_10003130_pt1 | contig 17059 bp, 18 predicted proteins | sample 13_EM_MG_FD_200266 | JGI IMG/M metagenome (GOLD analysis project Ga0307511, IMG submission 200266) | Populus trichocarpa ectomycorrhiza microbial communities from riparian zone in the Pacific Northwest, United States - 13_EM | ecosystem: Host-associated > Plants > Roots > Unclassified | place... | reverse complement strand
CGCAGCTTTTTTGAGAGTGTGTTCGAATTACCCTGAAGCCTCTCCCTCACTCATTCTCTCTCTCTAGTTCAATTAAGCACACATCAACTTCCCATAAATGTATACCAAGCATCCTCCACCATCGCATAGAGATTCCAATGGGTAAAAATAAATCAAAAATAAATAATATGTACAGTATTAATTATCCCCCCCCCAAAAAAAAAAAAAAAAAAAAAAAACAAGAACATTGGATGTTGGAAAAAATGTAATGGGGGGGTTTTTTTTTTTCAATTGTCCCAACTATGTAAACATATTGGTAGTCTTTTCCCTAGGCTAGGCAGGCTACAAGCGTAAGTTCAAGGCAGCGCCTATGCCTAGGGGCACTATGTGAGGGATCAAGAAATAGGGCTATCCAGAAAATAGGTTATTTAGAAATAGGTTATAGAGAGTAGAGGTAGGTAGGTAGGTAGGTAGGAACTAACCAACTTTGTGGGGCGGAAGCTTACAAGTAGTCACCTATACTAGGCCAACATACTAAGCGTGTAATTGGATGCATGCCATAGTGGGTTGTAGTTATTCAATACATTTGGAAATAATAATAATAATAATAATAATGATGGTGATGATCTTTGGCTATTGGCTGAGTGAGTAGAAGTACTGGGTCAGACAGACATTGTTGGCGTCGAACGGTCAATAAGTTAAGACCTAGCATCACAAGATGGGTAGGGAAATACTATTTCTTCTTCTACTGCCTGGCCTTTAAAGTTTCCCGAGACCAGGTTCGAAAGCCTTCTGTAGAGAATTAATCTCTTATATATTCATTTATATAACGATAGCAGTATTGACTCATTTCAAGTGTTCCAAAAAAAAATAGAATAAAGCCAAACAAAAGGAGAGAACATGGATATTGTCCGTGGTTGTAGAAAAACCGCATAGTGGATAAACGTTTGAAAGATTGACTGTCACATTCAACCCAGCACTCAACTCGAAACCCCCTCTCTAGAAGAAATCCTCAATTCCTCCATATCCCTGACGTGCCAACCAGACTAGTGGCGGCGGGCTACTGCAAAACTCGTCTACAGGAGGTGGAGGTGGCGGGCTACCACTACCAAAACTCCCATCCCCCTCCCCATCCCCCTCGGGCTCCGTTTCCCGCTCCGTCAACATATAATCATCCCCCACCAACACCGGGTCCCCAATGAGCCCTTCAACCTTTATATCCACTTGCTCCGCCAAATCTGCACACCTCTTCGACAAACGCTCAACCTCCCCCATAGCCTGCTCAATAAACGCTAGCTGCGTAAGTGTGAATTGGCGTAGGCCACCGAGGAGCGTGAGGGACTGCTGGAGCTGTGGGCGGATGCTGGCGTTGGCTGCGGCGATGTCTCGGAGCGAGGTCTCGCGGAGGTGTAGGAGTTGTTGGCGGATGGGCTGTTGTTGGCTGGGAAGGGGTGGGGTAGCAATGCGGGGAGGGGGGTAAGCGGTTGTGCGGCGGAAACGCTTTGGAGGAGGCGCTGGTGAAGCGGAGGAGGATGGCTGAAAGAGAGAGTCAGCGAGGAAAGATATCATCATGTATGTGTGGATAGTACGTACCTCACGTTCCCTTTGCGGCACTTTTCTCTTACGCTCATATGTAGACTGTTTGGCGCGCTCATAAGGCGGCGGTGGAGGCAGAGACACAGAAGCCGAGGGCCCGGCATCTAGAGACCCCTGGCTCTCGCCTAGCTTTGCACCGCCGCCGTCTGCAGGGCCAGTAGCTTGGGTAAAGTTCCCAACAACATTATTAACCGTTGTATTAGTTCCCCCGGTGACAGTGATATGGTTATTGATCTTTATCGACTGTTTCCTAAATCCCTACAATACATTATACAAATATCAGTAGACCCACTGGAGTGCAGTAGCTCCGGCAGTGCAGTGGGTTATCTTCTTGTACTCTCTTTACACAGCATGCAGTGTGAACCGAAGAACCCCCCGGGTGATAATGAAACCCTCTGAGCAGGAACTGTCGCAAGACAGTATGTTCAGAAAGATAACCAGATCACTCGAGACACTTCGTTCAAGAACTGCAGTCATGTGTCTCTTACTCTTTCTACACAGCATGCAGTGTGAATCGAAGAACCCCCCGAGTAATAATGAAATCTTCTGAACAGGAACTGTCGCAAGACAGTATGTTTAGAAAGATAATCAAATCACACAAAGGTCCCTCGCTCAAGAACTGCGGTCGTGTGTGTCTTAGGTCAACAGCATACAGTATGTATCTCAGCCTCCCTGGGCCTGATACTGAAATCCCCTGAGCAGGAACTGCCGCCAGCCAGCCAAGCCAAGCAAGGCCAACAACGCTCAGTATGTTCAGGAAATAATCCTATCACCCTAGGGAAAAACCTCGTACAGGAACTGTGGTCGTGATGTCCCAGTTTTTTTGCGTGGGAGGGGGGAAGGCCTAGGGGGGTATACTTACTTTCATAAACTTCAACGCCGCATCCCTCTTCTCCGCATCGTTGGTTTCAGAGATATGTTCCAATGCCTGCTGCCACAAGTTGAATGCAGCCCGCTTGCGTTTCTTCCGGTCAGTAGAGGGGAAGCCTGGGAGTTGGTAGCAGTAGTTTGAGAATGCGCCGAGTTGCCACGTGGAGGGCTTGTATTTGTCGAAATACGCGTCGGTCGGAAAATTGTCGAGCGCGATGGGGTTGCCCTCGGACATTATTGTCGGGGATGGGGATGTGAAGAGAAAGATTGGGGGTTTGTAGATGTTGACGAGAAAGTGGCCTCGTAGCCAGCAGTTCGCTCCAACGTTGGTGATGAGATGGTATTGAGGTGGTGTGCTACATATTAGTCATTCATTCCCGGTGCCAAGGTCTTGGCACGTATGGTTCGTCGGTGCAAGTTCAGGGTAAACAGGGTAAATTTCGGTTATAGGTTCCTTTGTGTAGCACAAGCCCCTCATACCAACCACTTCCCCCCCATTCCTCCGTATAGACTCACCAAGTTGCGAACCCATAGATGCACATGGATATACATGGAACCAAAGTAAATTAAGTCTTGCTATAGCATTGATAATATAATAGTAGGCAAAATGACCTCCCAGTGGCCAGAGCTCTAGGTTGTTACCACCTAGGGATCCTGGTGATGGCCACCATCCAAGGCAGGAAAGAAGGAAGGGAGGGAGCAAATGGGAAGGAGGGAAGGAGGCGGGGTATTTATGCTACCCGGGGTTGCCAAGGAGCCCCAGTCGAATGTTCCCGGGCAGGAGGTAAGGAAACGGGAGCAGCTGATACGGTGTGTATATTGCCAATCCCGAACAAATATACAAGCAAACGGCCAGCCAGAGAGGTCAAACCCCAAGCGAAACGCTTTTCAACAATTTATACCCACCTATCCTTATACCAATACCAACCGGCAGCAGCTCATATGCCCGCAAAAAATCTACCAAACCGTATACCCGCCATCCACAACCTAAACAAACATTAGCACCCCTTGCTTGCAATTGGCCCCAACTCAGGGTAATCCCAACAACAGAACAACTCACCAAATCATGCCCCGTCATAAACGTACTCGCATCACTCGCCATGAACACCACCGGCCCCCTCAACTCCTTCGGGTCGCCCAACCTCCCCATCGGCGTATCCCTCTTCCAATCCCCCGTCATATCCCCCTCCTTCTCCAGCAAATTCTTCAACAACGGCGTAAACTGGTATCCAGGACAGAGAGCATTCACACGGATTTTGTGTGAGGCCCATTCTGTGGCCATAGATTTCATAAGGTGGGAGACGGCCGCTTTTGACTACAGGGAGTTAGCTATCTATATCATAGACAGTATGGGGAGTGCGGATCCCGGAGCTACTTACGGCGTTGTAGGCGGCCTGGTTTTGGGGCCGATTCACGATTTTCGCAGACATGGAGGAGATCATGATGATTGATCCTGGGTTTTTGTTTGCAATCATATGTGCACCGACTTCTCGCGCAAAGAGGAATGTCCCGTTGACATTGACCTATTCTCAACTCCCATTTAGCCCCAACACCATCATCCCCCACCCCCACCCTACTACCCCCGCGCAAACAACTTACATCCATCACCCTCTTAAACCTCTCCAACGGATACCCCTCCACATTAAAATTCTCCACCACCCCAGCGGCAGTTACAAGGACATCCACCCTCCCGCCAAAATCCTCCGCTACCTTCCTCACCGCCTCCTTGACCTGGTCTTCCTGCGTTACATTACACGCATACGCTTTCAGCTGCAGGACGGGGCGCGTAGCTCCGGTTTTAGAGAAGTGTGCAGCGACTTCGGTGCGTACTTCGGCGAGGGCAGATTCGCCGTCGGAGGCGGAGAGGTCGACGCAGGCGACGTTGGCCCCGGAGAGGGCAAAGGCAGTGATGAACTCTTTGCCGAGGCCGCGAGCGCCGCTGGGGGAGGGGGGTTAGTTGGGAGGTTTTCGGCAGGGGACGAAGGGAAAAAAGGTTACCCGGTGACTGTTACGGGGAGAGAGTTAGATCATAATCAGTGAAACTGGAGTATGGAGTGGAAGCTTACCGATACAAGTCTTCCCCACCAAAGAGAATTCAGACAATGTAGGCCCACTCATAGCTGTATCAACTTTGGAATCACAGGCAAAAAAAAACACAAGTGAAGACGGGGTATCAATTGCCAACTGAAAGAGCACAACAGAATACACACACAGACACACGAACGGAAAGCCCCACAGCAAAAAGGTCCAGATAAATATACGAAGAATATATTCTGTCGATTACACAATACACTAATCAAGTTTCCCACACGATACCCAGCAAGCCTAATTTTGCCGGAGCTCCCAAGCTGTAGGGCGTTCTCATCCCCCACCCATGGGCATTACAGATCGGCGGGGGGGGCACCTGTAGCGCGGGGATGCAATCGATGGCGGGGTAACAGCTACAGTAATACAGCTTGTGCACAAAGATCATCGAACATCGAACTCTTTAGTGGGGCAAAGTGGGGCATCTATGTATGTATATCAAGCTTAAACCAGACTACATACAGCGGCGAAGAAGTGCTACAACGGCAGCCAGGGCAGAATGCTCCGCGCTCCACCAGAGGTTTGGTACAGTACATGGGACGGGATGGGCTGATCTAGGTAGGCTCCAGGGTGCTTTCTAAAACTTGGAATACGAATATATTTTTTTCACTATCCCATACCTACAATACCTACCTGATGTACAGTCAGCGATCTATAGTCTACTGCGTCAGGGTGTGGGAAGTAAGTATCGTTGTAACTATGTACTTTGGTTGTGGTAAGTAAAGCTCAGGTGTAACTCCGCACTGTTGAGAAACCGGGATATGGAGCGGGAAGATATCAATCAATCATTGATACTTGTGTTTGAGTAGTCTGTAGCCTGAAAGGAGACGGAGGGGGAGCTCCTTCTGGGGAATCAAATACTAATAGTAGCTCATGGTTCATCACCGGCCCTGTCGTGACCTATTATAATAAAAGACTTGAGGAATGGAAGCTCCCAGCAGCTGCTTCAGTAATCGACCCCCCCCAGCATTTACTCACAATATTTACTACCTACCTACCTATCAAGTACCCCATGACTGCAGCGAAGAAATGAATTCACATCAAACACATTCTCAAATCCCATCTCTATATAATTTTTACCAAACTACTAAATCAGACCCCTTTTTTGCGCGCACAATATACCCTCTCCCCTCTCGCTCCCTCTCCCACCAGTGCTCCCAATTCACAAATCAATCCAATACCCGTACTGCCCTGTCCTGTGCAATCTGTGCACTCTTTTAACAGACCAGTCCCCTCATAGACAGACGAAAAAATGTAAAAATACATACAGAGAAGCGAGTAAAACCCCGTCATGTACGCCACAACAGGAGTAAGACTTGGAGAGGGATAGTAGAGAAATAGGTAGAGGGCGGAAGAAGGGGGGGGAAGAAGACAAGAAAAGTCGAGAAAACGCCTGTGAAGTAATTCTTAAACCCTAAAAAAGTGAAACCCTGCCTTTTTACAGATAAAAGAACTCTTTTTCGTCATGGAGAAGATGGGTAAATGATAAATAATGAATGGGGAATAGGGGACATTACATTAACTACCGACCCAAACGCTGATACCACATGTTGTGCAATGAAAAAGAGACACCATAAACCAAACACGTAAAGAATCATAAAAAAAAGATAAGAAAAAAAAGAAGTAGTTCGATAAATTCCCTAAGACTGATGAAATGCCCAAATAAAAGCCAAGAAAACCATGAGATGCCGACCCAAGACAGGCATAAAGAAGTAATATTCAAACTGAAGCGACGGAAGGGACCTTTGTGGAAGGGATTGAGAATCCAACGGAGTTAACAATACCCAAACTTAAACACAAATGCACACGTAACCACAACAGCCTGTTACTCCAATAGAAACAATAGCAAGAATCCCGGTGATAAGTCGAGAAGGTATAATGTTGAAAAATAAAAGTCAAGAAAAGAATATAATACATAAGAGGGGAAGGCTTAGTTGAGGAAGCCTTTACATCCGCTGGAACCGCACAGGCAAGGGATACGCTCATCACTGTCAAGCTCACGCTCGAACTTGTAGTCATAAGTGAGTTCCTCTTCTGTAAAGTTTGTTAGCATAGGATCATAGACATAGTTAGACTATGGTGGCTTACCTCGCGCAATGTCCCGCAGAGCATAAATGACAATCCTCTTAGTTCCTTCCACCTTGATGATCTTCGCAGTACAATTCGGCGTACAAGAATGATTGATGAATCTTGCAATCCCACCCTTCTTCGTGGCATCAATGACCGTGTTCTCATCAATTCTGAAAAGGTAGCTACTCCCAATCCCCTGTTTCAAGTACTTCTTCTCTCTCATATCTGCAACCTGTTGCCTTACAATCTCACCAACATACTCAATAATCATGTCGTTCGCAGAGATATTCTCCATAGCGTACAGACCCCAGTTATGGATAGCAGATCGGGCAAATTTAACTGGCTTCTTGCGTTTCTTCAGCTGATTAAAGCGAACGGCATCTGCAGCTTCAGAGGAGTTGTTACTGAGCATTTGTTTTTGTGCATTGAGGTCAGCAACGAGTCGGCGATTGTTAACACGGTTAAGTCGAGAGGTGGATTTGGCATTAAGTTTGGCTTCAGTGGTGGTTGTAAAGGCAGCAGCACTATTGGAGCCATTCCCTGCCTGTTGCTGAGCAAGCCTCTTTTCTGCAACAGCGATACGGTGAGGAAGATATTGCGATTTCTCCACCTCTGAGATTTTCATGACACCTTCCGTCCGGGCACAGCCAGTTGGATTGACTTTGTTCCAGCCCTTTGTTGGCGCCTGGATCTCTTTTATGCTCTTTTCTCGTATCACACCTACAAACCGAGTCAGTCAGTATTCGTTCGCATGATTGCGGGTGAAAGAAATGCATACCTTTGCGGCCCTGGTTGGCTGCGGCCTTGGCCTCCTGTCGGTTAAAAGCCCAAACCGCAGCATTTCCAATATCACCCTTCTTAGTACCCTCAAGCGCAATCCTAAAGCACTCAAAGTCTTCATCATCCTTAACTAGATCTTGCCAGCCATCCAAGTCAAGTATAACAGTCTTATCATCCTGTATTGTGGGTTGCGACCCACCAGGTGTCGGAATAGCCCATGGCAGAAGTTCCACAGTTCGACCCTGCTTCATAGTCGGTGGAACCTTCTTCACTTCAGGCTTCACCACTGTTATAGATTGCTTAACCAATTTGCTTGGTTTTGCAGTGGCCTTCTTCCTTGGCTTCCTAGATGGTTTCTCGTCCACAGCAGTGCCTGACATGACTGTATCCTCATCTTCCTGAAGTTCACCAAGAGTTATTCGGCTCTTCACTGGTTGTTTCACCTCAGCTACAGCCTCTGTCTTCACATGCTTCTCAACATCACTGTCCTCCTCGCTCGAAGTGAAATCAAGTTCCCGCAACCGTTTCTTTGGCCCAGGTAATGACTTCTGCTGCGTCTGCTCACCAACGAGCAATGCGTCTATGTCATCAAGGTCATTGGCGTCAACCATTGCAGTATCGGCCATGCTCATAATATCGTCATCGTCAATCATTGTGCGATCCCGTTCTTTCTTCTTTTCTTCTTCATCCTCCTCATCCTCTGAAGAAAATGGCGTATCTCGAAGCCGTGATGAGCCAGGTCCACTCCTTTTCCGCTTCCCTATTATTGAGCATACGGTCTGGGGTGTAGCTGCCACCGATTCATCATCAGCAGTTGACATGCCTCTGCTCACTGGCCGCTGATCTATCGTGCTTGATTCGTCGTCTGATCCTGCATCCGAGTTGTAGTTATTTAGCTGATGATGGAGGGGTCGTGCATCTGCTTTGCCTGGCTTCTTTCCAGTATCATTAAGTGCTAATGACGCTGTCAGAGAAGAGACCTGGGGTACCACGACACGTTTCTTAAACCGCGGTAGACTTGCCAGCTTGACAGCCCTTGATGCTGCAGTCTTAGCTCCGGTGGAAGCTTTTGATAACTTGGCATCTACGCTCGATTTGGGTGCCGGGCTGTCGGCCTTCATGGACTCATTGGATGATCCTAGGGTCGTATCGACCTTCTCCTCTTCTCCTTGGGGCTTTTTGAATCGAGTAGGATCCAGAAAATCATACAAAGCGGGAGCAACTATCCTTCTCTTAATGTCCTTCATCAACGCAATCTTCATCTCTCTCATGAGCCCATCCGTAACCTCAGCCACGACATCAACTGTTCTATATTTTTTAGCTTCTGGCACCCTACAATCCTCTCCACCACCAGTTGATGAGAGCGAGGGGTTCCCCCGCGGGAAAAGTTGCATGGCCAACCTAAAACTGAAAAATGTCTCTCCTTTCTTCTGCCTATAGCACCTATCGGCTTCTTTCTCCTCCCTAAAGACGATGTAAAAGCCGGTCCTGTCTAGAAATACTTTTTTCCATTCGTAATTTTTAAGCATACGCTTAAGGTGAAGTATGAACTTTTCCTCTGGTGTTACTGCGGACCCTGGAATATAAATAAAAGGCTCCCGTTTTATACGGTCCAATGCGTTAGGAACCCGGCCATCAAGTTGTGGAGGCGGGACCCTCTTGTCTTCCCGGCTTGGGCTCCGCCTGTCACTCCGGTATGCTGGAGATGCAGCTCGCCCCCGCGGAGACATTGTTCCCGTTCTCGGCTCTGGTGAGCGCCCATACCTACTGCGATCGTCCCGAAATCGGTTGTCTCTAGTGTTGGCCATGGCTGCTCGGCGCTGCAACGCTTCCTGGGCTTTCCTTTTCTCTGCCAGCAGGCGGTCCATGATTTTTCTGCAAACCTGTCCATCTCTGTCGAATTCCACCTTTATCTCATTCATCCCAATTTTCGATTTGTTTCTTTCTCTAATGGCAGTTTTGGCATTCTCGTGTGCCTGAGTTCTATCCGCTTTATTGGCCCGGTATCGAACGGTGCAAAGACCAAGGGAGGCACCGGTGGATGGATCAACCCTCAGATCCAGCTTTTCGATTTCGCCATAAGATCGGAAGTGCATATTTAGCTCTGCTCCTGTAGTTAATGTTGAAAGGTTGGAAATGAGGACTTCGGTAGGTGGCCCTGGGCCAATTGAGCGGTCGTCATAGGGCCATGACAAAACGTAGAGAGACGTCCGGAGGGTTTTCTTGTTGCGTTGTCGCGTTGCATTGCCTGCAAGGTAGGGCTTTTCTAACCGAGGGTCCTTTACATCCTCTGCTGTGACCTAGTAAAATGTGACATTGTTTAGCAGTTCACCCATGTACCTCAAAGCCAATCATGAAAACATACCCCTTCACCGTTGATTCTATATTGCGGCTTTCTATGCTTTTTCGGCATCCCCTTTGCCTCCAGTTCCGGATCATATGTGCATTTCATGTTTTGTTTGGACGGATCGGAGAATGCGGGGGGTGTAGCGTTCGGGGTCATAATCGGGACGGGAGGGCCATCCCCATTAGAATGCATGTCACTCCGTCCGGACCCATCATATCGGTTCGCCGGACTTAATGAAACAGGCGGCGAGGAGGTGGTTGTATTTGGGGTTAATATTGCGCCCACGCGATTTGAGGGTCCCGAACCGGTGTGAGATGTATTGACGTCGGGATTTGACACTTTGTTGGGAGCATTGTGTAAATATGCATCTTGCGCACGAGCTTGCTCCCTTGCTACCCTCTCTTTCTCGGCTATAACACTGGGGGCAGCTGGGAAGAAATCCGCAAAGCCTGCGGCACGCGACATTGTCCGCTCACAGCAGACCTCTCATTCCAGGAAACACCAGGGCACTAGAAACGAATGTCTGTGACGATACGATGGTCAGTTGCGGGGTGTGAGTACGTAGAAGGCAATTTTTCAGAAAATGTAAAAACCAACGCGACGGCTGGACACCAGTGCTGTGTTTCAGTAGTTGACGAGGTTCTTGACCGAGGGCGAGGAGGGGCAGCAGCGTATAACTCAAGAGGAAGGGGCGGGGGAGGGGAGCTCGAAGGATGGAATGGTGGATCGTCACCACACCAGGCGGGCTGAACCGCCGTCAGACCGGGAGCAGCTGTGCGTGCGTGTATATAACCTCAGGGAATGCAATTACAGACTGGAGCCTGAATGCAAAGTGTCTGTTTACCTTGTATGGGGAGAGATTGGGATGCTGTTTGGCAGCGAGCCACAAAGTCTAGATGACGGGCTTGAAACCAGACTAGGGCGGGGAGAATTGTTGGATTGTTGGACGAAGAGCGGAGCTTTAGAAGTACGACAGCGAAATCAGGTCGGGAGGGACGCAGCGACCGGGGGGGGGAAGGCCAGAGGGTGCCTGCGGAGAGCCGGGCTGGAATGGATGGAATGGATACACGAGAGTGGGATAAACAAGAGAGTTTACGCAGGAGAAGTTTGCTGAAGCCGACGACGGGAGATGAACCTTGCACTCTTGCAATCTTGCAATAATACCCTTGCTGTCGGGGCAGAAGGATGGACGTGAGCCAGTCGTAGAGCCGGGGGGGAAGGGTTTTTTTGGCCTTGGGCCTTCTTCCCTCACCAGACTTTGTTGTATTGTATGTATTTGTTTGTATTGGGGGAGCGGCGATGTTTTTAGTGCGGCCTAGCAAGATCGGGGGCCTCACGTTCGCTATGCGGGTGAATAGTTGAATTCAACTTTTTTCTTGCGTGTGAAGGACCGCGGCGAGACGACGACACGACAAGCTTTTGAGCACCAACGGCCGAGCGAGCGAGCGAGCGAGTATTGTAGCAAGGAGCAAGTGGAACAGAGCAGGGGAGGTGGCTAGGAGAGCCCGAAGCTTAGGTGTGGAGTCGGTGGAGTCGCTGACACTTTGCGGTGGCATGAAATCATGAACCCTATTTTTACGGCCCGGCAGAGATGGATAGATAGGCGGATGCACACAGGAACACAAGCACGGAGAAATGGAAGGAGTATGAATGATTTCAAAGAAACAGTCGACAGTCGACAGCAGACAGCAGACAGCAGACAACAGACAGCAGACAGGCAGGCACCAGGCTATCTAGGCTATCAGGATATCTAGGCTATCTAGGTTATCCAGGCATTTTTAATACGGACTGTACACTGTGCATGTCAAGGGAAGCAAGCAAAGCAAATGCAATGGCCATTCGAATTCGCCCCGAGCCGGAGCAGCCTGCTCATGGAACCTACTCACTACAGGGTCGCTAGAGGAGGATGGTATCGACAAGACTGGAGGGCGACGGCACCTGGCACCTCTATTCGAATGGGCATAGTCTCTACAGTACGAGCGACATACGAAGCACTTTTCCTTTCTTCCTTCCTTCCGTCTGCATACTGCGTCTGATACAAGTGCAAGCAAGCTTGTTACTGTTGGTGCAGTGCTGAAGCAAAGCAGATTTTCCGACAGGTGCGTAGATGTCGCCGCAGCCACAATCGACCAAACTGGGGGCTTGTCCTCCCACCTGGCACCTGGGGCCCTTGGTTCTTTGTCCTGGCTTCATCCCGCGCACGTCTCGTCTATAGGTCCGTCGTGATAGTTTTTTGCCTGCAGGCTAATGGAGTGCGCTGCCCCCTGGGATGGCTCGTGGTCGTCGTGGTCACACGCCGGTGGATCTGGCTGGACTGTGTGAAGTGCTGTACATCCGCTGGAGTAATCGGCGCCATCCAGAAGTGCATCCAGGCATTCCTAGATGGCCCCAGCTTCTTCTCCCCGCACCATGGTCCTTTCTACTTGGTACATATTGAGGGTGCGGCGCCGTGTTCTCTGGCTGTGTGCGTGAATGTTCCTGAGTGGCAGCTAGACGCGTCCCGCTCACGATGTCCATAATTGAATCCTCTCGCAAGGGTACGGAGGACACCCCTGAGCTTCAACTTGCTGCCCCGGCCTTGTAGATACAGTGTCCCTGCGTAGATGCCTTCCCCAAGATAGGCTCCTGGTGCTTGAAATCTTGGCGCACACAAAATCCAGCCATGCAAAATTCCCCCCACCAATTCAGTAAACTGAAAGTTATCGAAAAGACTACAGCCCCTCCCACAACCACTACCTCCTCCGACTATCCCCCAGACCAAGCCAGTCGCCGAGCAAATATGGAGTCCTCCGCCCCCAGTCTCCTCATGGTGGAAGGGTCCTTCTACGACCAGATGGATGAGCTTGCACAATACCTTGATACTGTCAATCAGACCCCCGGTGTCTTGTCAGGAGAGCTAGCACCATTAGCAGAGAGGGAAGAGAAGGATGAGATAGTGAGGAAGCTCGTTGGTGCCAGTTCTGCGCTCTCGCAAGCTCCAGAGAAGGGTACGCTGTGGATACGGCATTTATTCTTTTGTTAATTTGCAACATCAATTTTACCCCACCACCCTTGCATGGGTGAGATCTGGTTAGATGCGGCTTGAAGCTAATGCTTGATGGGACATGTGTAGAATTCATCCCATCATATAACCTCCTCATCCACCTTGTCCGACCGAGCCCTCTTCTCCCGGAACTCCTTCCCACCATCCTAAACAACCTCTCCGCCCCGCCCTCATCATCCCCCAGTAACGGGCCGGCGCTTGTCCTCTCCATACTTACCTCCATATTCAATGTCCTCCAACCTACATCAAACCTTCGTTCAACTGTCTTCCAAAATATATTAAAGATCATCTCCACCCATGGTCTCTATGAAGTTCTAAGCCCCCAACTAAAAAACTTGGACAGGTGGTTTGCCGAGTGGAACTCCAGTGATGAGGAGATCCGGTCGATTTTAGTAACCGTGGCCAATATCGCTGAGGAGGCGAGCGATGATGAGTGTGTTTGCCTTGCTTTTGATCTCACGGCCCAATTAATCGCTGACATATTGCAGACAATTCTACAACTCCCTTCTAAGCACCCTTCAGCGATTCTCCACTGCCGAGGCCAGTTCCCCTGCTGCCCGTACCACCGCAGTCCGTCTTGTCAAGGCTGCCATCTCTCTCCCCACCCGCCTCGAGTTCGACGACCTCATCGCCCTCGACCCAGTCCAGGCTCTTGCCAAATCCGATCCTGAGCTCTTCAACCTCTTGGAAGTCTTTGCTGGCGGAGATTTGGAGGATTACGAGGAGTTCAACGATGTACATGAGAGCTGGCTCGAGGATAATGGTTGGGCCCCCTAGTTCTACAGAGAGGTTGTACAAAATCATTCATGCTAACGAACTAACTACATCAAGGCCTTTCTCACCCCACCCTCCTCCGCAAAATCCGCCTCCTCACTCTCGCTTCGCTTTCCGCCCGAACCCCAACCCGCTCCCTCCCATACAAGGCCATCTCCAAAGCCTTGCACATCCCATCCGACGACGTTGAGATGTGGGTCATTGACGTCATTCGCGCGGGTCTCGTCGAGGGCAAGCTCAGCCAGCTCAACCAGACTTTCTTGATCCACAGGAGTAGCTATCGCGTGTTTGGGCTCGACCAGTGGTTGGAGGTTAGTGAGAGGTTGGAGGTGTGGAAGGGTACACTAAGGAGTATTCTGGATGTTGTTAGGGCGTCAAGAGAGGGTGTGGAGGGGCATGCTAAGGGGGAGAGGGAGGAGGCGGACAGGAAGTTGGAGGGTCTGCAGAGAGCTGTGGAGGTGGATGCTTAGGGGTGTCACTTCCAGATCTCTTGGGTGTAGTTTAGGGAGAGAAAAATAGGGAATATCACATGGGTTATGTAGGGTATGGGAGGTTGGGGTGTTGTGCAAAAGAGCAATCGCTGGTTCATTTTCGACTGGGTTTGGTTTCTCTTGGTTTGGGTTTGGCTTGGTTAGATTTGAATGCAAGTTTTTGATCTTTTTTTTTCTTTGGCTTCACTCAAACAGCACCTGGGCAATGCTTCATCGTCCAATTCTACCAGGTTCTTGGTACATTCTTCTAGTGAAATTGTGGACATACGTAGGTACCTAAGTAATATACGTTCCACCGCAAGACCCATTTCTTCTTTACCCTTTTGTTAAATAACTGTGACATGGTCTTTTCCTTAATGTACCCGAGAAAAGAATGGTCACGGCATTCGCAACGCAAGTTCGGAATGTGTATTGCAAGTTCCTAGTCAGCGGTGTACCGGTAGGTCTTCTAACTCAGGCTAGGGCTCAGCTATGTATCTTTGAAAAGCGGAAACTCTGGCTTTCGTTGTGGGTTTATATTTTATATACTTTAATATTGATGCTGTACCTTGCACTGCACCCTGTTCCATATATCTGAAACAAGACTGATGTATCTGTGCAACCGTCACACCGCCCAAGTTTGATGCAGCCAATTGAACAAAGTCACAACCCACTTTCTGGAACTACACCATGCATGTACCGGTAGAGTACTCTAGATCTACACCACATCCTCGACGTCGGGAACGGGCATGAAAGAAGTCCAAGATAAGCTTTTCGGATAGTTGGGCTGTTGACCCGAGTCTAGCACACATAGAACCTAGCGGCGGGTATTGTTGGAGCAATTGCAAGATTGAACATCGTCACCACCTGGGCTGGGGCTGGCGGGCCAATCAAGGGGGCGAAGTAAGGTTGGTTTGTGGCTCCGAAGAGCACACGACGACGACTGACGACGACGAACTACAAACAACTTGCGAGCTCGAGTTACCGGGGGAGTTGGAGTTCGATAAAAAGCTGTGGAAGGCTGGATTGTGCGGCTATTACCGGACAGTACACAAGATCAGCGTTGGAGCTGTATACATATTGGGCTGAAGGTGCTGATGAATAGTTTGGGGCTAGATGAAGGGAAAAACGCATCTGGGGCATACTAGCATTTTGGAGAAACATTTGGGACGAGACATCTCCTGGCACGCAGGAGTTGAGTCAGTCTAGAATTGAGGTTGACTGGATTGGAGAGAGAGCTGGAGCTGAAGATTGGAGCATCTATATAGGGAATTTCGACGGTGACATCTCCAGAGCTCAGGATATCACAGCAGGAGATACCACCATACCAAAGCTCACAAACACTAACACCGCTAACCCCGGGCCACCCCCCCTCACACTCAAAATGAACGTCCCCAAAATCCGCACCGACCCCCGCATCCGTCAAAACCTCAACCACCTCCAAAACACCTTCGAGTCCGCCACCGACTCCGCCCGCGCCGGCTGCTTCGCCTTCACAAAAACCTACCTTGAGCCGCTCTACAACGGCCTCTCCTCCTGCTACACCTCCTGCTGCACCACCTGCTGCTCGTACATCCCCGATTCCGACTCTCACTCTCACCATCATAACCAGCAACGAAGCAACAACAGCGAATTCCCATTCGACTTCTACAACGACGATTACTGGTATGACTATGACGATGGAGGGCGAGGGCCCAGTGGCGGGTTTTTAGCTTGGGGGAATGACGAGCTGGATAGACTTTTGGCAGGGAGTAGTGGTGGGGGGAGTGGGGGGCATAGAGCTTCACCGGGAATGTACTACGGCTCGCATAATAACACCTCACATCACCACTCTGATATCCGCTCTGGCGCACTAGGCCTTATCGGCGGCCGTCGGAAACGGCATACTGGTGCTGGGGGTACCTCAGGTCTACAACATGCAGATGGAAGAGGTGCCTCAGATCCAACAGTAATACCTAGCACTAGCGCCTTTGGCTTCCTAGGCCGCTTCCCTTGGTGGGGGAGAGTCGAGCGTCGATATCGCCCCTCTGCTGCAGATCTCCAAGAACACCCGGGTATGCCAAGGGATTTCCCGCATAATGTCAACCACGACGACGGCCATGGCGATGAAGAAGCCCAAGGACTCCTCTCCGAGGGGCCATCGAATCATAATAACAATAGCAGAGCATATACACAATACTCCTCCTCTTCCTTCCCCAACGACAGAGGTAGGAAAAGATCCCACACGAGCTCTTCAGGAACTAGTGGGGAGAGTTTTAGATCTAGGGGAGATCTATTCCCAAGTGATGGCGAGGATGACGCAGTTCCGCTGGGTGATGAATTTAGTATCGTTCTCCGCAGTGGGGGGAGTGGTGCGAGTGATATTGACGGGGAAATGTCTACGCACGGATTGAGAAGGGGGAGTGTATTATCCGGGATGTCCTCCGCACCACCATCTAGCCGGAGGAGATCGACAATGGGCGGTGATGTGGGATATCAGGGAGACGACAGTGGCGGCGAGGGGGAAGATGATGACGATGGGCAGAGAACCCCACGTGGCCGTAAGTACCCTGGGGAGCTCGATGAGGAAGCCCTCAAAACACAAGAAGCTGCCCTCGCTGAGGCCGAAGAACGGGAAATCGAGCGGAAACGTGCACAGGCAAAACGGCTCGCACGGGAACGAGGTCTCACCCAGCAATCGCCCACAACGCAACCACGAAGTCGCTCCTCCCCCCGCGCACACTCAACACACGTCTCCTACGCCCACACCCCCACCATTGGTATGGGAATACTTAGCCCAATGTCCCTCCCTACAAACTCCCCTCGTATGCTGCCCTACTCTACCCATCCAATCTCGTCGAGAGTTGGCAATCCCCGGAGCCCCGCGCAGACGTTTCATATACCAAATCATGCTGCGGCGGCGGCGGCGACGGCGTTGAGGAGGCCTATGAGCCCGATATCGCCGTTAGGGGGGTCGCCGGTGATGGGTAGCCCGTTGGGGGGCTTGACTAGGTGTGTTAGTGAGCGTGGGGAGGAGGTAGAGGTGGTGGGGGCTGTGATGAGTCC
>Ga0307511_10003129_pt1 | contig 17064 bp, 18 predicted proteins | sample 13_EM_MG_FD_200266 | JGI IMG/M metagenome (GOLD analysis project Ga0307511, IMG submission 200266) | Populus trichocarpa ectomycorrhiza microbial communities from riparian zone in the Pacific Northwest, United States - 13_EM | ecosystem: Host-associated > Plants > Roots > Unclassified | place... | reverse complement strand
CTGCCCCCCCCCCCCCCAATGGAATATGAGAAGGTTGCTAGCCTGTAGTCCTCACAATGCTGAGTTATTAGGATGGGCAGGCCCCGGAAGACGAGGGGGCTCAGGTCTGTGTTCGAAAGCCGTGTCTCGAGTGACCGAACGACCTGAGTGGCTATCTGGTTGATCTGAACGAAGAACTCCTTGGTGATATCTCGATCCACCACGGATTAACGAAAGCCCTCAAGGCGAGAGCGATAAAGCCGTAGATTTCGGCGTTCAGCTCGGGAGCAAGGGCGAAATCTCAGCATCGGGACCGAGATGGGGGAAGAGGAGACGTTTGGCGAGAGCAGTGCCTGGAGCAATTTGGAACCGTGCATCCGAGGTTCCGTTGTCTTTGGAGGCGATGGACGACTGGAACGAGCGGACGGAATGAGCAGTTGGTGGAAACCTCGACCCGGAGCCGTGAGTGTGATGTGCGTGACGTTGTTGAGCAAGCACGGCCGCTGCGGTCGACGAGAATGTTTGGCTATCCGGGAGTTAGTTGGGTCACTTAACACGACCTAGAGAAGCACTTGCCCTTTTCAGGTCCCAGTGTATCGTGTGGCTCATATGGAGGTAGCTGAGGCCTTCTGCCACATCTAGTAACTTAGAAAGGTGACGATATTGGACAGGGTAAAGGACTCACCAGGCTGATACGGTTCATGTCCGGATTCTTCCTCACGTAGCTCGTTGAAGTTCCGTTTAGCATCCACTCGGATACAAATTGCAGAGGCATTCTTGTAACACCAAGGAAAAGGACAATGTTTGGGTGTCTTAACCGTTTTCATACGACAGGTTCTTTGAAGAATGACCAACCACCCATAGGCAACCATCAGTAAACGAGGAGATGATACGCTGACGCTGCCGAGCGAACCTTCGTGAGGGACTGGTCATCGTTCAGGGAAACCCTCAAAACCTTGACGCAAACTTTTCCTGCCGCCGAGAGGCCCTTCCCACACGTTGGCAAAGCCACCAAAGGCGATCGGGTGACCAATTTTGATGAGATCGCCGGACATGAGGTGAGAGGACGGGAGGGTAAGTAGTGTGGCAACCGCAGATAGCCCGTAGCTTGCGTAGACATTATCGGAAACGTCACTGGTGGTGGGGGTGGTACTGATGGCCTGCGGAGTCTGTTTCACAACAGGATGGAAGAGTGTGAAAGGAGGTGAGGCACACCATCGAGGAAATCCACCAGCCGGGCCAACTCTAGTGCTTGGAGACTTAATGAATATTGTTCGTCTTCGTCGTGTCAAACCCAACCTTGAAGGATGCGTAAGAAGTCAGGAGAGGATGTGTCGAGCGAGTAGAGTTGGTGTAAGACCTGAGATGCCAACACTGGGCGGATCCGTCCCCGGGTTCCAAGGGAAACGTGGGGGCAGTTGAAGACAAAGTGTCCCTCAAGGTAGCCCTGGCTGTACCACCGCCTGGCAAAACTCCCATCCTGGGAGGAAACGTGGCAGCTTTCTTCGGAGGTGGAATGACTTGGAGGCGGTTGATGGGAAGTCGGACTTGGGCTGCCCATCCCCATGAAGTCCGGGTTCATCCTGCCAAATCATGTGTGCAGTTGAGCACGTGTCTCAACCACAACTCAACAAGCAGGGACTGAGACAGTGATAAAACCAGAAAATGCCCACGTTCCAACATTCGACCAATGGCAGTGACCCCGGAGTGCGGTACATAGTGCCCGCACAAACGATCTCATGTTCTCGAAGAACCGCCGCTCAACTGGGCCCTACCGTACACCAGCAAACCGGATGTACCCCTGCTGCCATTTCCTCCGCCGGGAGGACATGGGGGAATTCCCAAAGTATCTGTTTGAGGGTGCCATCCCCCAACTTATTGCTTACCCCATCAAACCAGAAGCACCTGACGCTGTTTCCCGCCTAGCACGTAACACAAGCTAACATCCAACCAACATTTGGAAACGTTCACCCCAGCCAAGGAAACCAGCTCATTACTGAGTCGAGGGAGGGATCGGGGTCTCGACGCGGGTGTCAGGTGTATCGTGCCCAGTGTGTCTACGTGCAGCGGCAGTGTATATTATATTACATTCTAGGTTAGAACATAGAACGGTGTATAGGTGGGGGTAAAAAAAACATGAGACTCCGGTGACTAGCAGGAAGGGAAGGCAAACGCGTACATTCGAGCACCCTGTTGTAGAAAATACCGGGTTAGGGCTGTTTGAGCTGATTATGTCCAAGTTAGACCAGAACGGTAGACTGTGACGGATCGATTCCTAACGTGGTGCAACATATCCTTCGCGAGGTACGACCTTGAATGGATTCGATCGTATCTCGGCTAGTGTAGCATCGAGTTTGGTGTGGCTGGACACCGTATGAGGTAGGACTGATCTGGAACACCTGGTTGAGATCGTTTATTCGAGGCATATTTGAAAACTGACCCAGGAAGCTCAATCAGCGTAACAGTGAGCTGGAATTGACCACGTATGCGGACACTGACGTCAGGGAACAAGAAGTATGTTCCTTGACGACCGTGTAGATCTCTGAATGTTTGAGGGGACGAGACTAGACTCCCATACAGCTGACTCGTAGGATCCGACAGTTTTGTTTGGGTCGGTGAACTGACTCCGCTTTCGGGGACTGGGATAAGGGAAAGATGGGCGATCAAGAAGGACGACTCCCCCTCTCTATCGCTAGTCGATATGTGTCCGCAAATAACAGAAGGAAGGCCTTACTCAGCTATCACGTTTCCAGACGCATCGCGAATCGATAGTTGAACGATCAGAGGAGGGGCCAGCGGTAGGCGTGACAAGGATGAAGAACCACACTCGGCTGCTTTCTGTGGCTGTTGTACAATGTCTAAGTCGTAACAGAAGGGTGGTCTCAGTCGGTTGCCGTTCAGGGGAGAATGGAGAGGAGAAGGTTTAGGCTGGTGGGGCGACAGCGGGCTCGTGGTATCATGGATACGATGGGAAGATGAGCTCATTGTCTCTCATAAGGGGAGAGGACACGGCGGTTGGACAGTCGGCAAGCGATGGGTCCATCACCAGATATAAGATACTCGTGAACACGAACGCGGCGATGGAAATGTGAGAACGAATTAGTAAAATTAGGGAAGTACCGTATCTTGACATAAACATATGACAGGCAGTTAAACAGATTGCTTAAGGAAACTCCAAATGCCAGCGAGGCCAGACGCGAAAGTTGCAGCGGCTAAAGCGGGCTTCACACCAACTAAATTGGAAATATGAGTGGGGATATTCAGGGAAAGAAACAAAAAAGAAACACCTGTTGATTTGTAAATCGCTCCGGTGAGTGCCCCCGCGACCATGCTCCCAGCTGCATCGTGCCTTCCTCGCCAGTGATCAATTGAAGAGTTGATCCCATTGTAGACTAGAGCTAAACGAGAATAAGTGTCGGAAGACGTGAGGCATCGGACCAACATACCCAAGACGCCAGCAGAATTACCAATGAAGGTCCCTCGCCTGGTGACGGAATTGAGAATACTGTTTATGCGCAGGCGGGAGTTCGACACTGCAAGGGGACGACGAACGCCTTCACGCAAGCCCCAGACACCGCCGACACCGAGCCCTAAGGAACACGAGTAAGCATGTGACAAAAGCGAGAACAATAAGATTGATGATAAGGTGGGAGTGAATGATATGGATAGAATAAACGAAACGAGCCGGCATCGGGTTTGACAAAAAGCCAAAATGGGGTAAAAGGCAGAAGGAGACGTGATGTGAATGAAGAAGGGAAACTGACCAGTGAGGTACATCGTACCAGTCCCATAGCACAAGTCGTCACTCCAGCCCCGTGACGGAATGGCTGTGCCAGAACCAGGAAGTTCGTTCACTTTATCATCTTCCAGCAGGAGATAGTCCAGATTGTCGCTTAAACCGGACATGGGGTGAAGTTTTGCAGGATCGTAAGCTCCACCAAGCAGCAGGTCTGCTGCAGTGACTGAGGCCGCGGGACCATCCGGGTGGGAGAAAGTTGCGTTCCGTAAGACGTCGGTGGTGTCCTGAGAGGCGGCCATTGTATTTTCTTATGCTCAGGGAAGTAGGGCGAGCTCCACACAAGTCGGGGGGAGGGCAACTTTTCGTGGCGCGGGTGAGCGGGTGATCGGCATATGCCGACCATCCTACCGAAGTCCCGTCCGCTGCCGCTCTACTTATTCCGTGCGGAGTTACCTACTTTCACCTTGTGTACTCGGCTGCCAGAAAGACAATAAGGTCAGATGTTCAATACGGTCCTGAGACCATTCATTCGGTCCGTGGTCGCGCCTCGCGGTGTCCACGCTCACCATACCACTCGCCTCCGCTGGACTTATTCCACAACAAGACGTACGTGTTTTGACACTCTCGGTTTCCTGGCCGCTTGCCCATTCTCCATCTCAGGCTTTGCCACGTCTACAATTCCCCATTCTACCGCCTCGGATCCGGCAGAGGTGCAAGCGAACCAATGTCTTGAACAGGGAACCCAAAAACTAGAGGAAGGGGACATCGAGGCCGCGAAGACTCTGTATAAACGAAGCGTCGAAATAAAAAAGACCGCGTCTTCCCTATTCAACCTGGGAGTTACCCACTACCATCTCAGTGTGTCTGACCCACCCTGTTCCTCTTCGTCTGAATCCAATTCGTCTAGAGGAGTATGATGACGCCATCGATGCCTGGAAAGGGTCCATCGCCCTGCAGCCATCCAGCCCCGACACCCACACTAGTACGTGTTTCCCCTGTCTCTTTTGTTCTCGTTGATTAAACTGATGCCCGCAGATCTGGCAAGCGCCTATATAATTTCGCCAATCTCCCGTCCGGACCTTGCCCTTCAGCACCTACAGTACGCACTGGCGGCGCCAACAGTGCACATCGTACTCACTCATCTGCTCAGTATCGCATCATCCCTCGCGCCAGAGGACCCAGAGATAGCTTTCAATCTCGCCGCGGTATTGGAAGCATGTATGTTCCGAAAGATGCTCCTGCTGGATCACTGTGTCACCCTTTTGACAGGTGGCCGTTTGGAGGACGCCCTGACGTACTACAAGCGGAGTAAAGAGTTTGGCGTTGAACGTGCTGCGATGCACATACGAGATGTACGTTTACCTTATCCATTACGCCCCATGGTCCCATTCAAACACATCAAACGCAGGTCAGCGCCAAGATTTTTGGCAAGAAGATGAGAGAGACAGAAGACGCTCGGGTACCGGAGCGATGAACCTCTCGAACAGCGACACATCGTGACCATCCCTTACGATACTGTCGCTCTAGACGCTACCACCTCGCACGCCACGCAGTGGCGTTCGCGAGTAAAACTCTATCTAAACTCTATATGGAAACACGATACGGTACCAATGGATCGCGTCTGCGATTCCAATCCACCTCGCTCCACCAATACATCCATTTAGACAGCCCTCCAACACTTTCCCACCCATACTTTGCAACTCTTCCCATTGTATCTCACGGCTGTACCGGGCGGCGGCCAAGGTGGACCTTGTTGTCACCGATGGCGGGGATGGTAACAAAATCCCCCGTCCATCATTCAGATTTTTACCCAAGTGGGAGGCAAAGCAGTGGGGGTTTTCGCGATCCGGGTATACCAGCATTCTCTGGAAAGAGACGGCTGTTTCCAAACTCTGCTGGTATGATGGCTTCGCCTACTTCTAGGCCATGATCGCCCCGAGCTGCTGAGAGCCTTCCAGAGAACCAACTCCGCGTTGGCTCGGCCCCTCAGCTAGGGAGAATTGAGCAACTAGAGGTGCCGTGGGCTAAGCGTGCTAGTTGAAGGGTGTGGCTACATCACCCCCATCCACAGGGCCGGCTAACCACCCCACTCTCCATTCAACAACCACCCTGGAAGGTTTGCAGGGTTCCCCTTCTCGAGTCACCGCGGCTCGAACGTAAAAGGTGATTGTAACCGTGAAACGTCGCCAGAAGCACTGGTACCGTCTGTTACGCGAGGTGATTCTGCGTTCATGTTTGGGCTATTTGGGGGGCGCAGTCGTCCCGGACGATGCGGAGTGAGAGATTTGAAAAGATGCGCTAAACACACGGTATCTAGGGAGATCCGGTGACTGATCGTTATTGCCGTTTTCATCATCGTTTCCGTTGGTTTTTAACCCAAGGAGCTGTGCCTCCGACTTCGCATTGAACTTGGTTCTCGAGGGGTGGGGACCCGTGGGGTGACCATCCGAAGTGCTGGTCTTGTATATCAGCTCCGGCGTTTATTTTAGCGGCTTGGTGGTCTAGTAGTATGATTCCTTCTTAGGGTGGCCCCGATTGCACTCACATGGAGGAGGTCCCGAGTTCAATTCTCGGCCAAGCCCTTTTATTTTGCCGATTGGTATGCAGCGCAGAGCGACAGAAATGATCGTTCAAATTTACGAGATTTAGTGTGTTACTGTAGATGTGAAGGACTACATCGGTCACTTCGGCTTATCTTCCATTTCTGCCGCGGTCGGGTTTCTCGAAGCCATCCCTTCCTATCCATGACCTCAGCTGGAACCTCCTGCAGTTGGGAGGTAAATTAGGAAGGGTCAATCAGGTCTTCAGCAGAATTTGCACCTACACCAGAACGCCGAACCTGATGTTTCCGCCCTTCACCTTCGGGGATAAAGGGAAAGAAAATCGAGCACTTGGCCACCCTGAAGAAACCGCCCTACAGGATCCAAATCGCCAGTCCCTCTTCTCACAGGAAAGAAAGATGCGTTCACAATATTCCTCCACGATCGTTTCTGAATTTCAATTGGACCCGGAATCCCCGTAGTCAAACGCGGAAACCCGCCATTGCTCCATATGCTCTGAACATATTCCAGTATGGCTCCTCAAAGCACCCTGTAATCTCGAGATGTAGCGAATGGAAGAGGTCATCAGAGCTGCAGGCGATCCAGCTGATGGGTATGGTACCATCCGTCTCATGCTCGCGCATCGTCTGGTTCACACCCTTCACGTGCAGAGTTCGATTTTCCCGAACCAGGTGCTCGGCCACTTAAGCTCAGAAAGCCTTCTCACAACCCAGCTCCGAATCATTGGCCAATATCATCCCAATGTATAAAACGGTCAGTGTAGCATTTGTGAACGTAGGTAGGGAGCCCCCGACCTCGAGTCCGACTGTATTGACTTGCAATTCTCAGCTACTACTCGTGGTAAGTATTCCTCCATCGGATACCCTCCGGCCCCGCGGAGTTGATTCCTCCAACTTGCTGAGGACTGCAGCAATCTCGACCGGTGACCAGTGGTCCGATGGGTGGTCCGATGGCTTCAGATACATAATTTTCTCATACCCTTCATCAGGTTGGGGGTATCGAAATTGGGAACAGAAACGACCCAAAACCTGGGAGGCATGTTCGAAGTCCTTTATCGTTGGATGGTCAACACCTGTCATTGATTGAGGACAGTGATCGACGGATGTGGCATGCTGCTTAGTTGTACTTACGAGTACGGAGTCTTTCCAAACAAACCTTCGGACCTCACGTCAGAGCAGCGGGTACTAAGGTACAAATACATACCTTGACTGGTGTGTCAAAAACAAATACCCAGACAGGGACTGAAAAATCTCGGGTAATTCTTATCCAGTGTGCCCGTTGTTTACGTGTGTGGTGTGTTGAGTTGCGGTTGATGGTGGGGATCAAAGGGTGGTCACTGTTGAAACTCACTGGGCACCGAAATTCGTGCGATCCATGCAAACCGACAGTCCAATATTCAGGGTCTGGCGGGCCAACGCTTCCACACTACGCCGGTTCCCGAGATCGTCCTGGTTACGTCGACGGAACGATGCAGGCAGATGTTGCTCTAGTGTCTGTGCAAAGGTGGACTATTCCGATGTGAGGAAGGAAGGCAGAATTGCACATCATGAATCGGACCTTTCCTGATCCTATGAGACCAACAAGGACGAGGACAATTTGAAGCATGAGCACTATCTTCCCCGACTGTTCTCTGATAATGAGGGGTCGTGGGAGTTTCTCATTTCTATTTTTGGGAAGCCCCACCAGCTGCGATCCGTGGTCATCCCAGTCCGTATCGTAACGTCTCCACTTGCTATCACCATGTCCAACAAGGACTACTACGGAGGAGGCCAGCCTCCCTATCCTCAAGGCCCAGGACAGTATTACCCTCCTCTGGGTTAGTCCCACCGGCCGCTTATCATATGCTCTGACGCGATCAGCGCTTCAGGCCCGCCTCCGGGGCAAGGTGGGTATTATCCTCAGCAACCCCAGCAAAGCTACCAGGGCGTCCCTGGCCATCAAGGCCAACCTGGCCCGGGATATGCCCCACAACCGCAACCTCAGACCGTCTATGTGTTTGTATTCCCCGCACGATATGTAAACCGCTTTCTAAGGGCGTTGCAGTCAACAGCCTGGAAAGAGTTCCGGTAGAGGAGGTGCCTGTACCGCCTGTTTGGCCGGTCTCCTCTGTTGTTGTTGCGCCGAAGGTGGATGACGTCTTGCTTGCCGCTGTCCAGTCTGCTGACCACCGTTTCCGTAGAACTCTGTGATATCTGCTTCTGAACCAAGGAACGACCTCTCAAACCGATGACAATGCTCGATTTTGTACCCTAGTCTTATATAAGTATCTTCCGACGTTATGTATTTCCTCTGTTAGACGCCTGTTGTACTTAGTGCCGAACATTGCGGGCGGCGGAGCATGCACCCATTGAATATGGGTCGTAAAGTGATCCCGACCAGTGTTCTCGAGGAAAAATGAAGAGTTGTTCGTTGGCCAGCCAACTCGCTATTCTCAAGGCTCCTTTCGAATAATCGTAACCTCGCACGGAAGAACAAATCATGCACTTCGGAGAGAAGCAGACATCAAAAGGTGCGAAACTCATCGCGGTCGGTGTGACATGAGTTCCGGGTAGCGTCGACGCAGGGCGGCTGAGAGTCAATGCGACCGGAGAATTGGTTTTAGGATAAACCGTAGGACCGACAAGCGGCAGTGCCCACGACTGAAGGACCTCACCGATATCCATAATTTCATCTTTTTCGATCTACCTCGTTGACTTGAGCTTCAACAAACCTTTTGCTTCAAATCCCTGTCGCTCCTGTTCCGAAATTCACCATTTTTCTAGTTCAGTTCCTGCAATTTCCGCTCCCATAATTTGCTAACCTTCCGCTTCAAATGCATGAGCCTAATATAGGTAAACTTATCCCTCAGCTCCCCCGGCCGCTGTTTCGTCAAATTGTTCTTGGAAGTCGCCCTTGAGCACATCACATAGCAGGGTTCAGTCCTTGAGCAGCCTGAAAGATCAACTACGAGATCTGGCCCTTTTGCCTCGCCGACATCATAGAAGGAGCGGTGAACACTTTGCGTCCGTCAGGGTTGGTGTCGCAGAGCACCTCGCGCCAAATTTAGTAGGTGTGTGTTGAGCTGAACTCGCTCCCGGGCGCGTAGCGGCGAAGTCTCGTTTCACTTTTAGATGTAGGAGGATGTAGTCCCATCGCTCGTCCACAATAATGCATGCAATGCCGGACCCGCTGATGTGGATGCATTCTTTTGGAGTACGCTACTGTTGTTCACTGAGCACAAAAATCTTTATACTTGATGGGGCAGACTCTGGCAAACGCAGCGACCGTATGAGCCACTTGATGATCTTGCACTTGTGTTCGGGGAAGACATACCGGACTAGGCCAAGGTTTGGGTCGTGGGGAAAAACGATTTCAAATGCCATGATGGGCGCGAAATTAGAGTCGATGTGCCAAAGGTTGGGAATTAAAAAAAATAAGACCCCTGAGTCACTCGGTCGTGGGGATATCCTATCATCTGTCTGCCTCAGTTCTGGGACTACAGCTTGCGCGTCTCCTGCACAAAGGCACCCAACTACCTTACCCCGAGTTTTCACAAGTGATTTCTCCGACATGGGCTTACCTGTCGATTCGGACTCAAATGCCTCCTCCCGGACCATCGGGAAAATGGCAGTTTGCTTATAAATCAGCATAATCCGCCAAAATTGATTATAAACCATCGAAAGGGTTGTGAGGACCGGGTGGTTCGGGCAAGGCCTTACCGGGCAGCAGCAACGGATAAAATACTCGCCAGATCCCGTAATCCTAATAATCCTGTGCGCGGTTATCAAGGGCTGTCAGCCGCATAACTGCTTGTAAGGCCTTACATGTCCGGCCGAGATACAAAATATATTCTGGGCGGACATAATCTTACTGGAACCACCGTAATCATGATGGTCAGTCATAATATTGTTGCAGCAGACTACCCTCATAATCGAGCGTCGTTGTGACGGTTGGGCCCAATCATGTATATCAATTGAACGAGAGTGCTACGACAGCGCAAGAATGAATATGGTAAAAGAACAGTACACTGCATGAATGAGCCCTGAACGAGAGGTGATTAATCGATTACCTCTGGGTGTGGTCGGCCTTGCGCTGTCTCAGCAGCCGGCCCATGGATGGTATTATTGGCTGCTACTCACGAAAAGTCCGTCCCAGTCCGCTGGGTCGTGGAGGAACCGTGCCAAGGGAGGTTCTGCCTGTAGATTCGTTGTACGGATACCCCACGTGATAACCCTTCCCGTGGGGGTGATGACCACCTCCGAAATTATCTATCTAGTATGTTGGCGATTCCGACACCGCTAAGGGTCACTTAACATTCTAGCGGTGAGGTGATGCGGCAGGAGACTGCACCGGACCATCCAAATCCAAGCCTGAGTCCACAGAAGCAGTCTGGTCATAAGTATTGTCCGCTTATCCTTTCCGCCGAACTCATAAAACAGGGCTTGAGGCCAGTGAGAAAGGTGTACGAAGGGTCGGATTCCATGATTAGCGAGAACGGTGTCATCGGGGGCTTGATGGAGTTGGGGTGGGAAACGTCGGCCCTGCTTTGAACGGTGATCGCGATGCCTTCCTACGGCCCGTTCTCTTGGTTCTGGGTCTGCTGCTGAACCTCGGTGACGGGTTGGTTGCGGGTGGATGAGGATATGGGGGAATTTTGGGAGGGCAAACGTGGGGAGCTCCGTTCAATTTATACTCAACCGCACGAGATGCTTACGCATACGCTCGCTGACTAAAACATGCGCAGCGCCATTCTTGAGGCTCGACTCGGGGCTTCCAGAACTTTCTCTCGAGCACCCGGCAAGCCAATGGGCACCTATCTTTACCTATTCTGCCGGTCGCACCGAGAAGTAAGTTTGGCAGCCGAGATCGTAGGCTCACTTTCGTTCATCAATATCGCAAGGAATATGTCTTCAGTTCCAGCGCCTCTAGCTATGTCTCGATCCCGAATTCACGCTCTCGTGGATGCCGGCCGTTGACCCGCGCACTCTCGAACAATCAGGTGCTTGTGTTGAGATACATATACTTGGTCCGGACGGTCCGCTCAATGTGACATCCAGCGCAATCGGGTTCCGGCAATGCGAAGAGACGACGAGAACGAGATGCGTAGGGGATGACACTGATAGTCAATCAGACCCAGGGAGTTCTGATGGGTGTGTATTGAATATCGTCAGTATATTGAATGGCCGTCCGAGTGTAAATCCAAAATGGTTGGAACCCCGTGTAACAGATTTCGTAGGACTCGGAATCCTGAAATCCCCGTCACATCCCGTTGTAAATCTCCCCCTCAGCCGTAAATGGACTTGCCAGATCCGGCGCATCCTCACATTCCCGAATAAGACCCCACAAAATCTGATTACGAATCCTATCCGGCGCTGCAAGATTGTGACCAGATTTTAAGGTCTCAAAAGGCTTTGTAAGCAAATGGTCGGGTCGCGCGGCGTAAAAGGTTTGCGACATTTTCCTGATGACCCTGCCACTGACGGTCGCGGCTATGGGGTCGAACGCCAACAGCTACATCAACGACCGCGCAACGGCTCTACTGCTATCTCGTCGCCGTCTGGTGCTGAAGGTGTGGAGCACCCCCTCCAACGAACCCTGCGAACTCGACCCCTTCGTTGGCGACCCCCTAGCGACCATTCAGCTGATTGATGCCCCCGAGGATATCACTCTTGGTCCAGAAAGCTCTGGGCTGGCCCCGGGAACCAGTCTGGGAGCCTTTCTTTGGGTTCTCTTCTGAAGAACTGCGGTGCTTGCCCAGACTGGAACGGTTCATTCCCGCGAGGGTGATTTCTTGAGTGCTACCAGGGGCATCACGCCACTCGGCCCCACCCGTGCTGGGTAATTATCTCCACTCAAAGCCGGGAGTACACCGTCTAGACCTTCGGACACCGCGCCAACTTGGAAGCCAGAGACGGTGCATTGCTAAACTACTTTCCCTCCAACTTGGCCGTCCTTTTGTCCCGTCGAGTATCTGCCTTACGCATCTTTCGCTTTCGGATATCATCACCCGATGAGCTTTGCCCCTTCGCTCCACGATCATTCGTTCTCCATGCGCCCTCTGGACGGTCCCAAACTCGGGGGGGGGGGGGGTGGTCCGCGTTTTGCTTCTCCACACTGATCAAATTCTCGCTCGCATCCGATAGGTAGTGTAGTGGAGGTTACCGACACACGAGAGTCGTGGTGAAATGTCGTCCAAGGGACACTAGTAGTTCCTCGTGGAATTCACCAATCGTCGCGTTGGGCCATTTGCGTTCGTGCTCTTTGTATATATAGCTTTCGATACTTGACGAAATAGCAGGGGCTGTGTAGGTTCGTTCCGAGCCCGGGGATATCTCCTCAAAACTACCCCAAAATACTCTAAAAATGGACGGTAGAGTCTCCCTGCCTCCGATTTAATTGGGGGAAGTCAGAGCCCCGTGCGGCGCACAATGTGGGGCGCGTGCGATGCAACTTATTCGCGTGCGGCGTGAATGGTCGCGCGTGATGGTAATTCTTTTTGGTCCACTTGGACCGTCATACACATTGCCCAGCATCAGATAACGTCGTTTGGATATTTTCGATACGCATGTATCGAATGACTGTCGGAGAGACGCGCACGGAATCGCTCTGCCGGATTATCGAAGCGCGTCGAATCGTCCCCAGGTTCCATGGAAGCGCACCGAATCACGATCGGGTCCCAGCAGCAGTCCGCCTCTCTTCGCTCGTCTCTCAGCGCCTCCCCAGTTCTTGGAGGGACGGTCAGCCTCATCCACTTGGTCCCTTTTCCCCCGTTGGAGGTTTTGCCTCATTCCCACCCTTCACTTCTTGATCATTGCGTGTGTACACAGTGTAACTGCACGGATAGTCACCCAGTCACTCATGGAAGAAAAATAGGTAAAAGATTCGGGGTTTTTTGGTAAAGATTGGATTTCTTGGGACTTGTTGGATAAATCTTTACCAACGCAGTAAACGTCTACTCCCTATCCCTGTACGAAAATAGGTTAAGTAGTTGGGGTCTGGACGAGCTTATCCAACAGCTGGATAAGTTCTCATATGTAACTGTTAGGAAACAAAGCTTTCCAGAAACCCCCTGATACTTTACCTATGTTATCTGCAGTATTATCTGAGCGTTTGAGGGGGGCCACGACAAGTATGAATCGGCTGATGATGTTGATTGAACCCTATCCACCGCGCCTTCATCCGTTCGCAGAACGTACCCACTACTGGATCGTCAGCACTCCCGTTCCCAAGTCAGAAAGTACAAGGTTCTGACAAATAGGGAGATATGCTACGCAATCTCTTCGATGAGGAGGGCCCGTCTTCGGGACGAGTTCCGTGCGGGACTCGATGGCTAAAAACGCAATCTTCAGAATTCAGATCCACATCGAGAGGGTCGGCGGAGTTGTCTCGAACGAACGCTCGGAAAGCGGCGTCTACAATGAGAAGCCGATGCGTTGGCGCGCCTTGGAACTTGGTGAACCAAGCCCTTATGGGTTTGCAACCTGTCGTTCTCCCTGCCGAAACCAGGGAGGGGGTAGGGGTTGTGAAGGTTGCGTAGGAGCCACTTGTAAGGGTCTCCTTGGAGGAAACGCGGCAGTTCACGTTTGCAAGAAAATACCAAGAGATCACGGACCGGAGGTAGCCTCGGAAGTATGGATTAACTGGAGCTGCGTCCTGTCGTCGGCAGTAAAAGAATCGAGAGGGTCCCGGCCGGAAGAACTTGTCGCTGAGTCCAATCACCATCCTCATCGAATCGTTCGTCCGCCCCCATAGATCAGAATCCCCCCAGCACCGTTCCAACACCTCCTGCAGACCAGTTGTGAACCTCTTCCTTCGAGGAGGGTGTTTACCTTCCATCACCTTCGTAAAAACAGCCGGGTCTGTGTCTTTGTGGAAAGGGAAGTGTTCTCACGTGGTTTGGCTGATAATCTGTTCCAATAATGAAGCTGGAGCGGACGGCTGATATCTACAACTTCGCTCTCAGGAGTTTCGCGCCTTGCCATCCACGCGTACGCGGGCGTTGGAAATTGCAGCTCGTGCAAAACTCTTCTGACACTCTCATTATCCGACAGAGACTGGCGTTCATTCCAGGAGTCGACAAACCGCAAGGTGGCATTGGAATAAGTGGTGATTAGGCAAAGGATGTTTAGTTGATATCGGTGCGATCTCCGAGCCACAGACCCGCTGGTATAATGGTATCCTCGGCAGACACATGGCGACATCCGGTCCGGTTTCCCGTGTAGTAGGCACTCCTACTACGTAACGTTCGCGCAGAGGGATACTGAAGTTGAGAGGGTGACAAGGCGTGACACTGTAGCCCCCGTCCAATACCTCAATCGGTTGACTCCCATGGCCGTGAGCGACCTCCGGCACAGCTACCTGAGACAAATGGTCCGCCGTCTCAGCATTGGCTTGACTTATCAAGCCGCCCGAAGATCCTGGAATCACACGTGCCTTCTGGTTCCTCTGCCAAAGGCGCAGGGGAGCCGTGGTTCGTCTGATGCCAGTGGACTGCGAAATGCAAAGGGTGACCACACGAAGCTGCCGCCCGCCCCTAACTCTTCTCCCCCCAAACCGACTACCATGCACGCCCGTTATTCAGGAAGACCTCCGCTTCCTTGCCTTGCCCCCACGACGAAAGACACCCACTGTGTGTACTCTAGTCATCATAAAGATGTTCCATGGGAGCATTGCGCCCCTAAGGTTGATCGACGCGATCACCCCAATTCCTTGTGGAATAGATGAGTTTTTCCAAGTCGGCCTTGTAGAAAGTAAGCAATTCCTATTCAACACCGTGCCTGTGTAATCTGGTGATTCACAATCACATCAACTTCAACTTTGCGACTTCAATTTTGGGCGGGGGGGGGGGGGGCTACTCCAGATATAGGATGACAATGTACATATTGGGGCCGCCCCCAGCTTCGCCGGGCCCTGAGTCGATGCAACATTTTCGCTCGCCACCATGTCATCCCACTCGAACCGCGCCATGTCGTCCGATTCGAACGCGTTGTCCGATTCGAACTCTGTCGCCTCGTCCCACTTGAACCCTGCCGTATCCCACCCGGCCGTGTCCCGCTCGAACCCTGTCGCGTCACCCGACTTGGACCCTTTCACGTCGTCCTACTCAAACCACGCTGTATCATCCCACTCGAACGTGTTGTCCCACTCGAACCCTGCCGCGCCATCCGACTTGGGCCCTGTCGTATCATCCTACTTAAACCCCGTCACGTTACCCAACTTGAACCCTGTTACGCCGTCCTACTTGGAGGTCAACTCAAACCCCGCCGTGTCAGTGTCATCCCACTCGAACGTGTTGTCCCACTCGAACCCTGTCACGTTATCCCACTTAAACCCTGTCACATCATCCTTTTCGAACCCTGTCATAGCATCCCACTCAAACCTCGCTGTACCATCCGGCCCCACACTACCATCCAATCCGCACCTTCAGACACTGGTCCCCCTCATACAATACACCACCAGTCAAGAAGAACGCATTGGGCGGCTTTCAACAAGGTTCCGCAATCTTGAAAAAGATGATGGATTTGTTGCGCTATGGGAAGAGGTCTGGGGCAAGTCCGACCTTCCTTTATACACAAAGGAAAAAGTTGAGAGAGGCCTCATCTCTAGTAGGGTTGAAGATGCTCTTATAGATGGTATTGTGCCTGATGAGTGTGACATAATGGTCCCACCAAGTTCTGTGTTTGGCTGTTGGGATCTCGGTTGCGAGAGGGTCTTCATCCGGCCTGGCGAGTATGAGGAAACTGAGAAAGCTGCCTTGGCTGCTTCTCAACAGCCACGGTGTCATGGGTTCCTTATCACTGGTCAGCCAGGCATAGGTTTGTCCCTGTTCCCTTTTATCACTGCAGAATTGCAAAATCTTAGTGTTTTCATCAGGGAAATCTATATCTCTGCTTCAAATCTTCTTACACCGCCTCGCCCTTAAGCTCCCTACTGCACTGCAAAAGACATCTGACAGGGCTGTGCTTTTTCACGAAGGGGGTGTGAAGGAGTTTAGAAACCTCGATGATGGGCCCTCCTGCAATGCCTTGAGGGGCAGCAGTACGGGTGATGGCCCTCCTGACAGGATTTGAGCTTTTGTGGATTCCAACACATCATTGGAACCTGCTCGAGTCTTTTGCTCCAACCGGTGTTTCATTGTTGAATCAATATCTTCTCCTCCAACAAGCTGCAAGTGGATCCATAATGCCCCAATCATACCCTTCCACCAAACACTCTGGTCCTTCTCAGAGGTGCTACAGTTGTAGGTCAACCTACTACCCCTGGAAATTCACAATTCTTATTTTTCACAGCTACAATCTTCAAACAGTTTATCAGACAGAGAAGGACCTGTGGGACCTCTACCACGAATATGGCGCATCTCCCAGGAGCCTTTTTGCACATGCCCATCAACCAGACATACACAAGGCCATAGTTGATGATGAAATTGGGAAGCTATCAGTCCTTGACTTGGAAAGGCTACTCCGGAGAAGTGATGCTGCTGTCCAGAACTCCCATTATGTGATAACCACAGGACCATTGCCAGTGTCAGAACCGACCTCGCCAACAGGCCTACTGAACCGATGCTAGTCTCCTTTAGAGCTCGGTACACGAAGTTATGGGGCAACCGCGGGTTTCTTCAGAGTGGGTTGAGACAGACCACTCCCGTACGTGTTGGCGTAACTTGCGGCCCCGGAATATCCGTGGTTCGGGTAGGTAAAGAATAGAGGCCGAGGTATCGCGTTTCGGCACTAGAGAAGGAGGGGGAAGCTTCTCTGGGCTGAGCAGAGGGGAACAAGGGAGGCTAGGGGTTAATCACTAATGATCCGC
>Ga0307511_10003128_pt1 | contig 17072 bp, 12 predicted proteins | sample 13_EM_MG_FD_200266 | JGI IMG/M metagenome (GOLD analysis project Ga0307511, IMG submission 200266) | Populus trichocarpa ectomycorrhiza microbial communities from riparian zone in the Pacific Northwest, United States - 13_EM | ecosystem: Host-associated > Plants > Roots > Unclassified | place... | reverse complement strand
TTCATAGTTTGCTTTAATTTTCTTTCTATTAGATTCACCCGGTTTCATGATCCAAATTTGATAAGTTAAACCTAAATTGACCGAGTCATATCAAATTGATCTTTACATTGTTTTTTTTTTTTTTTTCAAAACATGTTATCAATGCTTGAATATTTCTTAACTTAAAAAAAATGATCCATGGGTAAATAATCTAGTCTTTCTTTGCAACTCCTAATAAAAAAGAAAAGATAATTCATTTTCATTGATTGTTGGTTTAATTTGAATTTTGATTTGAATGGTTAATGTTGATTATGTTTAGTTAAAAATAGATTTTAATATTTTTTTTCTCATAGAGAAAAGGAGAGGGATTAGAAGAATTTTAAGAATTTCTCATCAATTTCTCAATGTTGATATTTAATTTTTGATGATGTTTAATTTTTTTTTTTATTTACTCCTAAATAATAGAAATGGATGGAAAAGCCCATGAAAATCCAAATGCAAAAGGTATTTTTTAAAATATATATATTTTGTTGAAAATGAAAAATTATGATTTTGTTTTTATTCTAAGGGGTTTTGTTTTTGTTTTTTTCCCTAATATTCAAGGCTTTTTTTTAACAATTTAACCTTTTTTTTATTAATAAAAGTAATTACTGGAAGATAGTAATGTAAATTTAATTCAAACCTAACGGATGCCAACTCAAATTGATCTTGATAGATGGGGTTTTTTTTAGATAATTACCTTAGCTAATAGGTAAATAGATAGAGTATATGTATTGTCAAACCTAATTTAAAATACCCATGGGTCCTGGCGGAGCGGTTAGGCGTGCTCTCGTCGCTTACGAGGTCTGGGGTTCGACCCCTCTCTTCGTCTGCAGCCGGCCCTTTGGGGAGCACTTGCCACCCGGTGCGCAAAGGGATTAGTCTGGGTCAGCGCTCAGGATACCCTTGGTTCTACCAAAAAAAACCTAATTTAAAATCACGTGTGTGGGCGATATCACTATTTTATTTTATTTTATTTTATATTGAATATAAATGGTATTTGAATAATTATATGAATACTGAAATCTTAATATTTTATTTTTAAAAAAACGAAAAAGGTAGACATATAGTAGAAATCCGATTGCCATCCTTTTAGAAGATTTATAGTTTCCTTTTCATTGGTAAGAGAGCTTTGCTCTCTCTCTCTCTCTCTCTCTCTCTCTCTCTTAATCACCGCATCTTTAAAATTATTTGAAAAGAGAATTTATTTTCAGTTGATGTTGATGGACAAGCTGGTTAGATGATACCCCATATTGTCGGGGAAAAAAAAAGAACAAAAAAGTAATGGGAGACATGGACTTAACTCTGGTTTACAAAAATACACAAGGTTTAATGATTGTTGAATGATGCAAACCTTTTTTCTTTTCTCTAGTTTAGTTAATAAGGTTTGCTGGACCTTGGATTGTATGTTAGTCCTCAATCATTTTTATTTTTGTTTTTTGAAATTTCACTTTTTTATATCTAAATTTAAAATTTTGTAGATTAGGACTGTGAAGCTTATGCAATGTTGATGGCACTTCCATTTTCAAGTTTTCAGCCTGTTTGTACTGGGTTTTCATTTCTCACTTTCAAATTAGTCAGTTCAAACTTCTACAGTTGCTGTTCCAAAAAAAAAAAAAAAACTTTAACTGTTAAGTAAAAGATTCTGAATTTTGCAGGGATTGATGGTATTGGACTAGGACTTAGCAAGCAGCACAATACTCTGGGGAAGTAAGTATTTCCTCAGATACCTTGACACTATTACATCAGATTTTTTATTTATTTTTTTGTGGATCATCCAAAACCAACATATAATCATTACATGACTTTCTATTTCCTGTCCACATATTCTGCCTTGCGTTAATGGCTATGCTGGTTAATATATGATTTTTCTCTCTTCTTGAAACTAGGATTTTCGACATATGGTGCTTGCATATTCCAGTTAAGGACAGAACATCCTTTCTAGGTAGTTTTTTTTACCCTGTAACCTGTTTGATACGTGTTATTTGTAATAGAGATGAGCTCTTGTATTTGTATAAACAATTTTTAAAAGGATTCTCATGATTCAGGCCTAGTGAAGCTTATTGAAAGGACAGTAAGATCAGAGAGTTACTGTTTCCCTAATAGACCTATATATCTTGCTGGAGAATCTCTTGGAGCATGTCTTGCCCTGGCTGTCGCAGCTCGTAACCCTGATGTTGATCTTGTACTTGTTTTGGCTAATCCAGGTGAAAAATTGATACCTTATCTATCATCGAATGAAATTTGAGACGTTCAGTACTTTCCCCATATCTATGGGAGGAGGTAATAGAGAATCAACATGAGCAAGGACCTATGTGACTGAGCAAATAAATGGAATTTTTTATGCCGATGAATAACATAAATGGATCTTTAACTTTGGATAATTAATGTAAAGCAGAGCTCTCTGTTAGATCATGAGAAGAAAAGCTTAGATTTAGTCCAATAATCACATGCGCTTTTAGAAGAGTTTGTTCATCTTGCTCAGTTACATATGATTTTTGTTTGATGATTTATTGCAGCAACGTCTTTTGAGAAGTCACAGCTGCAGCCTCTAATACCCTTATTGGAAGTCTTACCCTTCCAGCACCAGCTTACCATTCCTTATATGTTGAGCTTGATGACAGGTTCACCTTGTCCACTAGAGTTATATTTCCTGATATTTTTTGTTGCTTCAAATAGATATTTGATTATGCTAAGAGGTAAAACAACCTGTTTATTTTTTAGAAAAGGGGTAATATTGACCATACCAAAATATTTGAAAAGTAAACGTTTTATGCAATATTTTGTTCTGCATACGAACTGATGTTTGGTGTCAGTTGCAATGCAAGTTTCTGATTAGTTCTATAAGATTTTGTCTGTTAATCTTTTGATTTATTGGGGGAATCTTTTGATTTTCCTGAAAATAACCTTGCAATCCACCCTTAGTAGCTCTGGCTTCCTGCATTATCCTTATCCGATTTCATCGTGAAAATTGGGAAACAATTTACATGGTCCTCTATTGATTGAAACTTGAGAGTAGGTGCTCAGTTATGTAAATCCATAAATCAAAGAGGGTTTACTTGGAAGTGAGCTGAAAATTGGGCATGGAGGTGTAGCTGAAGAGTTTTATATTATTATGCTTCTCTACTGGTACCGAAAAAATTCAGAGGCCGGTGCCAACAAATTTCTGGTTAGTTTGGATGGTGGAAATGAAAATGTGGAGGAAGGATGAATGAAGGATAGGTTTTTTTTTTTCAACCCTTTAGAGATACAGAAAAAATAATCACCTCAGAGATTAGAGTTTAGGATAGCTCACCACCCAATGGAATCCACCAAAAAGATACAGGGCTAAATATCAAGCTTAATAAGCTCAATTTGATTTTACAGTGTGGTTTACAGTCTTGTTTTGCAGTTTTGGTGGATTTTTATTTTCCTCTGTTTTTCCCATTTGCTTGTTATTATCTGAATATTGATAACTCAATAAATCATGGAAAATAAAGTGTCGTGTATACGATATTTTATCCTGCTTACACCAGCAATTATGTTCCATCTATCTAGGTGATTCTTTGAGGATGGCCATGGACAATGCAGTGAAGGGATTTCCTCTAGAACAAACAATTGGAGGATTATCACAAGATTTGGTTGCAATGTCATCTTACCTCAACGTAAGATTTCACTTTAGGACATGTTAACCTGATTGATATAAATTACACTTGTTTGAAAAACGATAGTACAGTCTTAATGAAACTATAAAAGACTGGTTTCACTTGACTTCTCATCAACTCTTAAGTGTCCCCTGCAATATTTATGAACATGGCATTGACAGGCCATATTTCTAATTGATCATAAAGAGAAATTAATCAAAATATATAGCCTAGCTGACATTTAAAAGTTTGTGTAAGATGATGGTGTCATCTCGTCTTCACTTTTCTTATGCTGGTGCTTACACCAAGTCATGTGGTGTTACTCTTGTGGAAAGAAACTGATCGTAGCTGTTGCAGGCTCTGGCTAATATATTACCTAGAGAAACCCTTCTTTGGAAGCTACAGATGCTTAAAACAGCTTCGGCATATGCCAATTCACGCCTCCATGCTGTGAAATCTCAAACACTTGTCCTTTCTAGGTCTGTTTCTCATGCATAATTTATCAAATGTCAGTTGTATAAATGTTTCAACTCTTTTTCAAACTCGTTTAAATAGCTAAATAGCAACAAAAGCGCGAGAATTATTATTTAGCACCCAGCTTTAACTCTACTAAATGCATCTTGATTTAGCTAATCCATGAATAATAAAATTTTCTATTAGAACAATAAAAAATTCTCCTTTATGAAGTCTATAATATAAACTATGACATCATACGCAGTAACTAGGCATTGTCATTTCCTTATCATTGGAATTTAAATCGATGGAAAATCCAAATACATTTGCTTCTAGAATTGGAGTTCTAACTTACATAAATTTATTTTCGTTGTGTTTCCTGCATACTAGCACCTTTGCTGCTTAGAGTCTGATTTGTTGTTTGCCTTTTCTCAGTGGAAGAGATCAGCTTCTTCCAAGTGAAGAAGAAGGTCAAAGGCTTTATGTTGCACTCCCAAAATGTGAGATTCGCAAGTTTAATGACAGTGGTCATTTCCTCTTCTTGGTAAGATAATTTCTCCCACTCTCATCTATCCTTGGCTATGCACTGAAAAGATATCATGTTTCAATATGTTATCTTTCAAGTTTCCTTGTAATTATACCCATTTGTGGCAGGAACATGATGTTGATTTGGCAAATATCATCAAGGGAGCTAGTTGCTATCGTCGTGGAAAGTATCTTGACTACATATCAGATTACATACCACCAACCCCTCTTGAATTCAAAAAATTATATGATTCGAACAGGTAGCCCTATTTTACTGTCTTACATATTAAAGGTATATTTTCTATCAGTTGAACAGGGAAACAATTTCTCTAACTTCATCAGTCTATTGTTGGCATGACATTAGTGGGTATGGGAAATACTATGCCTATATCAACTTCTTCTCAAGCATTAATTTGAAGATCACTTCTTGGTAGGGTTTGTGCAATGTATCATGCAACATTGATTTGTATATGGTCAAAGCCAACCTGAAATTTGCTTTAGTCCTCATCATTAAATGAGTCCTGAAATTATGTTTGCTTTAACTACAATTTCTCATAATTATTACTATGTTTTAGATTGTTTGTGCTGGGCACAAGTCCTGTGATGCTCTCATATTTTCAAGATGGGAAGATTGTGAGGGGCCTTGCTGGAGTTCCTTCAGAAGGACCAGTATTGTATGTTGGTTATCACATGCTAATGGGATTTGAAGTGATCCCATTGATATCCAACTTTTTGTTGGAAAGAAATATTCTTATAAGAGGGATAACACATCCAATGTTGTACATGAAATTGAAGAAAGAGGGGATGATGCCTCCATTGCAACAATTCGATGTGGTCAGAACTATGGGTGCAGTTCCTGTTTCAGGAAGCAATTTCTACAAACTTATGTCTTCAAAGGCTCATGCACTATTATACCCAGGAGGAATGCGGGAGGCCTATCATCGGAAGGTAATGCTTCTGATAGATACATTTTACTGAGATAGGTGGTTTTACATTTCAAAAGAAGTTTAATTTTATGTTCTTTTAAGTTTGAATCTTGAATCTAACAATCGCAAGACTATACAAGAATAAAGTAACATATTTCTACTATTCTACTTGCCTTCCAAGAAAAAAAAGAGAACTAATTTGTTTCAAAGACTATGAAAATATAATGAAGTGGCAATGGTCCATTTGGCCACTAAGAGAAAACGGACTTAATATATATAAACAAATTGAAATAGCTCTGCAAATGATTGACTCTTCATGCTATTCAGGGTGAAGAATACAAGTTATTCTGGCCAGAAAAGTCAGAGTTTGTCAGAATGGCATCTAGGTTTGGAGCCAAAATTGTGCCATTTGGTGTTGTTGGAGAGGATGATTTTGGAGAAGTAAGTCTTAAGGACTTCATTTCTATCTGATTGATTTACATCACTTTTTTGCATATAGATGCGCCACATTATGATTTATTTATTTTTATCTTGCTAATGGAATATATCTTGCTCTGTGACGAATGCTCTTTACTCAAAATCTTGACACTAAGGGCATGTATATTTTTGTGTGCATTTGTCATCAGAGCATGTTTGACTTCTTATTATTTGGGAAACCCAAAGGAGACATTAAAAAGAAAGCACTAATTTTTTTTAGAACTCACAAGATTTATAACAATGTAGTATAAGGCTAGATTTCTCAATATCAGTTAGTGTGCGCTTGCAGAAATTCTGTGCATGAACTTTTTCTTGCTGTCTCTTCTCTGGCGTATCTATGTTAACACTAAGCCTTGTGTTCGGCTCATAACAGACACGCAATCTCTTACAGTCAATTAAAATCAAGCTGGGTTAGTCTCATAATAATTGATTGCTTGTATTCATGGTTTTTCAGGTGGTATTTGATTATGATGATCAAATGAAGATTCCTTTCCTTAGGGATTACATAAAAGGGTTATCAGAAGAGGTTGTGAGTTTGAGGTATGTGAATCTTTGTTTTCCTTGATTTCCTTCCATTAAATCTCACCCATAATGAGTTTATCTTCTTGGCTCCAAATTTTTTTTCTTTTACTTGACTGCTTCAATGTTTAGATCTTTCATATTGTTTTGCTGATAGGACTGAAGCGGATGGTGAGGTGGGACAACAAGATCTGCACCAGGTAGGAATTGTACCAAAATTCCCAGGCAGGTTCTATTACTATTTTGGGAAACCAATTGAAACAGAAGGTATGGTCATTGGACAACTCGTTACCATTGACTATCTGCATAGTAATAATAATCATGGATGTAGCAGAAAAAACGTGTCAGCACTATACACCTAAGGCTTTCCAGCCAGCCTAATTATATGCTTCTGCACCTTGCCAATATCATGTCTAAAACATTACCCACAACTATTGTTGCTGCTTCATGTCCGCATTTCTCAAGAAGTTCAAGATCAGCTCCGAGTAATGAAAGTGCCTTATTCTGAACTAAAATTATAAAGAGCTGCTAAAACTGTTTTATGAACTTGTCCAAGAATGTTCAATTAATAACAGCATTTGAGTAACAGTGGTAGAAATTTTGCAATATTTTTTTATACATATTCTTAATGCCAGTGGAGTACTGACTTGAATTCTCAATTTTGTGCTGAAGGGAGGAAGCAGGAATTAAGAGACCGGGAAAAAGCTCATGAATTATACTTGCATGTCAAATCTGAGGTGGAAAACTGCATTGCTTTTCTGAAGGAGAAAAGAGAAAGTGATCCTTACAGGAATATATTGGCCCGGTTGGCTTACCAGGCCTCTCATGGCTTTGATGCTGAAGTTCCAACATTTGATATTTGAGCATTCATTCTTGCTCATTGAAGATTGATTTTCTCTCATGTTCTCAAAGAAAATTGAAAATCTTCCCTGGGCATAAGGCACTAAACCTCACAGAATGGTGTAAACTACAGTCTCAGCATTGGCAAATGTTTCACTCTCTAATAAAGGAGAAAGAAGTATGAAACTCTGATTTCCCTATTGGGTGCCTTTGCCGAGCAAAGCTACATATGATTCTTATAGTTTATTCCCTTCAGATTGATCATAGGTATCTGATAAGTGTATTTGATTATTGGCAGAAACCTTTTCTGCACTGAAGTTTATGTAGATAAACTATGTATGCAGCATTTAAGATGCTTGGATTTACAACGTCAAAATGTTCGCATTACCTATGCATTGAAAAGTAAGAAACTTCACCTCTTTTTCAATCCCCAAAACGGGAAAATGCTTCCACTGTGAGCTCCTGATGAAGCTGCATCTGCTGAGTTTGGGGTGGTGGAATTGGTGAGCTCAAGTACGAACTCAGTTTTATCATACCACTAAGCATATTATTTTTCGATGCATGGAATGGAACAAGTTCTCAATTGATAGATTTTTCTTCTTGAACAACTCTATTTATAGGTGTTTGGACTTTGGAAGCGTGGACAGACGCTACAAAACGGTGACTTTGACAAAGCATTTAAATCAGGATAAGTTAACAGTGACTTTGATCATTGAACTAAACTCTGGGTGGCCAGTCGCCTGAATCCACGGGAATATAAAATTATTTCTTTGGAAAACAGATGCACCAAAACAGATCACAGGATTTATGCACAAAAACAGATCACAGGATTGCAAGATAAAGAGTCTGGTCCTTGTTATGAAGAACGATTTGCCTAAACGACTTGGTGTCTAGTTATATATCATTGTGTGCTAGTGGTTGGAGCCTGTTTAACTTCTAAACTACAAAAGAAATCATTTTCATTGATAATTTGGTGGAATTCTTTTGCTGATGACAAGAAATTACGCAGCATTGTTCGGAAAATCAATGAAAACGAGGGGTTTTTTTTTTTTCATATTTTGGATGGTAAATGAACTCAATGATTGGAAAGAGCAAGAAGCAGAACATACACATAGCTTATATGATTCATTTTTTCCAGCTAGACCAAAGTATAATGCATCCACTGATGTGCCAGCGCGGTTGGTAAAACCATGAAGTCGATAGACTGATCGGTTTGAAGATGATAAGGTGCTAGCTAGTCACATGACCAAGATATGGGTGGAGAGGTGGTGGGGATTGGATGTTGAATTGTTGATACCCTCCAAAGAAAAGTTAACAGCTGATATGACGAGCAAATGAAGATGGGATTGCACTTTCTGTATTTCTAGTGTCCTTTATGTTATGTTCGATGCAAGATTTAAAGAAACAATAAATTGCAAAACAAGAGGCCAATGGACCCTTTGGTTTTGAAACAAACCAGTCAAAATTGTCACAAAATGATAACTTAAGAACCAATGGACTACTTCAACCCATTCACAAGTTGCTCTTGTTTGGATGAAAAATCTGTGTTCCAGAAGATTGCAAAACTAGAATTACATCGCAAAAAGTCTCCCTTATTTCTTTAAGAGCTCATCAAAATGGAGTTTCCACGGATTCACTTGTTAAACTCTCTGCATGATTCATGGAAAGCATGTGAAAATAGAATGCTATTGAAGACCTTGTGGGGGAGAGAATATGCTTGTGAAGTACTTCTTCATCAAAATACACTCTTAAGTGACCCCAAAATGATTGTTTGATCAACTAGGTAGGAGCAGAGGCTGCCTCCTTTTCTTCAGTGTAAAAGGGAATAGGTTTAGTCGGGGCAGGCAAGCGGCCTATGCTATCAACTTTATCTTTCAGCTTTGGTGGAGGCCTGGCAGCCTTTGGCAACAACCTGCCCTTCTTTTCAAACCACTCAGGCTTAAGCAATGCCCGGAAACCCAGCTTATTGTAATGCACTCGTCTGACGGATCCACCAGCAGCTTCAACTGCTTCCTTTGCCCTGACAGTAACTCTTGACACCTGTATACATCATTTATGAGCATAAGTTTAATCAATTTCAGCAAACATGTCAAGAAATTCCATGACACTGTTACAGTACAAATTGGTATAGTTAGCTGGTAGGAATAGTATTGATGGGAAGATTCAATTAGTTAGTTAGTAGTCTTGAAAGGGGAGACGGTTAGAATCAACTATCAAGTCCTACATGTCTTGAAAGGACTTTAGCTTAGGGTTCTAGGTATCTTTTTGCATTTGTGATTCCCTCTCTCTGAATTCTCTTTCCTGTCACTTTCTCTATTTCAACCAATAAGATTTCTTCCTGTTTCCTACCATTATTGGTTGATATTCCTCTTCCCCTCTTCTGGGACATATTTATAGCTAATTCAACTCCTCAATAATTGGATTGTATCAATTGGTAGCAGAGCAGTTCATCCTTGGCCATTAATTGCTCAATTCCTTTTTATTCATATCTCAACATCTCTACTGTCCATAAATCTTGAATCTTGAAGGCCAGAATGGAAGTTCCTACAGTAAGGGTTCATTACCAGATCATTACAAGAGATGTCCTGCATCAGGTCTTTAATCCATATGGTTGTGTGCCCTGAATTGAAGAGTTTGAAGGGCTTTCTCTGGTCTATTTTCAATCCTTTCAAAATGCACTATCAGCTACAACTTCCCTTCATGGAAGGTGCATTTATGATGGGTTTTGTAGATTAGATATTAGATATTAAATTTCGCAACCTGGTTTTGGGGAGACACAATTAGAAAGCGTTGAAGTGAATTCAAGCCATGGCAAGCACCATACCAAAGTCTCGCAACCCAGCAGTGTTCGATAAAGATTCGAAGCAGACCACTCAAGAATTGACTTTGAAGCTTAATCAGTTAAAGAATGAGATTCTTGAGAGTTTGGAGAGGCTATTGCAAGATGAAAGCACTACAGATGAAAAGGAGATGCTGCCATTGATGAATCAACAGGAAACAGAGATTAGAGAATGAGAACCTTCCTTGCATACCCAAGAATCAGGTCAGATTGAATCCAAGTCCTATACTACAGCTGTTGATTCGATTAATTTTGTGGGCCTTGATGAAATACAGGATAAAAGATGATCATTGCTCTGAGTTCTTTGCTAAAAATCAGAACATGGATGGGATTTCTTTAGGAACTGACTGCACCGGGTCTGATATCAAAGAAACTGTTGAAACTCAGTTTAAGAAATGCCTGGAAACTGAATTATCCATTGAGAATAATTTGGTGAAGGTTTGTTGCTACAAGTTTGTCAAAACGTCGAAGATAATGTAGTGATTAATCAAGATAAGGTCAATTTGTTCTTGATGCTATTGATAAAGCTAATCAAGAGCATTTAACTGATATTAGGAATCAATGGCAGCATTGTGATGATTTTGGGGTTCAATTTGTGGTATTCTGAGGGATGTAATTTTTGGAGGATGGGTTTTTTGGTGGAGATTTTACAAGGAATGGTGTTACAATCGGGGATTGTCATGAAGAAGTGGAGGCTATGTCTAGTTATGCATGTGCACAAAAGAGTATAAAAGAAGCATCAGATTCTTTGTTTGTGAGCAATGACAGCCTTGTATACCAATTCACATATGGGTTCTCTTCCAAATCAAAAGAATTTTATGTCTGCTTTTACACATTTGATTGTGCAAGGCATTCCGTATTAGGCAGTGACCTGCTACAGCTGGAAGATTTATTGGAAAAAAAAATGATAGCTTGGTTCTGGAACTAAGTGGATGAATTGCTTGGATAAAAATTATGAAAGAATCAACGACTGTTGTTGTGAAAGAATTCAACATGGGGAATGCTTTCAGAAAAGTGATTGCGGGCATAAAAGGTGGTTGTGATCTTGTCTATGTAATCATAACATTTTTGTATTCAAGGTTGCAACAAAGGGGAAAATTGAATTGGATGGTATCAGGTATTCGATACATATTCTATGGCAAGTTGTAGAAACATGGACTTTGGAGGCTAGTGACTTGCTTGGAATATCAATCAATTATTTTATCAGACATCAAGCCCTGACAAATTGTGTTGTCAAAATGAAATTCTGTGAAATGTTCTGGTTGCATAATTGCTTTACACTCCAAAAGCAACTGTTTTTGGACATCAAGGAAATCAGGCAGGCTTGTTTGTTTTGGACGATTGACAGTGATAAACAAGCAATAAATCTTTATCTTCAAATGGGTTATAGCTCGACAAGAACATGGGTTTATGCAGCGACAACCTTACTGTTATGTTGGAAGCCTTGAAATATTTGGAAAATACGAAATGTTCCTGAAAATTTGGAGCCTCTTAATCACTAGATTGGTTCAATGGAATTGTAAGATTAGAAAAAGAAACTGCAGAATATTTGATCACAGAATATACATCATGGCTGCAAATGTTTTTTTTCCCGAAGGTTGTTGTGCTACTGTCTACACTAACAGGGGCAACATTGCAGTAACAGCCCAGCCCCAAGTGGATTGGAAACTTGAAGACATTGAAGCTGGAGTTTCAGTACTTAAATCAAGGATCCAATTGACGAAGATCTAAATGTATGATCATAGAATGGAATGTACCTATAAACAGAACTCGAGCAATGAATGAACCTCGAGGACAAGGTTCTTTAAGCAGGGGGCATTGTTACAGTACAAATTGGTATAGTTAGTAGGAAAAGCAGTATAGGTGAGAAGATTCAATTAGTTAGTTAGTAATCTTGGAAGGGGAGATGGTTAGAATCAGGTAGCAAGCCATCTCCTCTCCTGGGAATTAGCATAGTTTATAGCTAATCCAATTTCTCAATAATTGGATTGTATCACATCCCCAAGGAGTTAATAGTTTTAGCTCTGAATTCTGGATCTTAACTTGTACTTAAAATGTAAAACATATAATTTCCATCACACAATATTGATATATGCTTAAGTGGCCTGTTTCAAACACTCTGATTAATGTAAAATGCAGATTCTTATAATTTGGATAATTGTTTCCCCTATTTGAACAACAAGTAAAAGAAGTAGAATCTGTGAGTCAGCACATTTTTGACAGCTTTCTAGAAATTTGTTTGTTCATTAAGTTCAGACAACAATAACAATAGAGGGGAAAAAAATTCAAGTGCAAGGGGAAAACCTAGCAGTTTGCTGGAATGTTATGCCTATAGTGCCACCGCAGCTAAAACCCCAGTGTTTCTTTATTTAATAGCTTGCTTGCATGCTTGATGCTGTCATCATTGAACCAACAAAAACTAAATTCCAGAGGATTTGGACACAAACTATAAATTACTCAGGGCACTTTGGATTGCCTCAAGAATACTTGAAATCAAGGCTTCTAGTCAAGTTTGTATAAATGCAGAAACTTTTCAAATAAAATTTACCTCTAGATGAATAGGCCATTGGATCTTCTCCGCGCCACGTCCCATCAGTCTTACTCCATCTTTTATCTGCTTCCCAATGGCCGCAGTATCCTGTTGGAATAATTGTAATGATCAGCACAGACCAAGGCCAACCATGGCACAGTGGCTTAGATTTGAGATCTAAAGAGGGACACTAACATACCTTGAGGATTTTCATTGTGATTAATTCATGGGAATCTATCTTCCCTGCATTGATAAGTTTTGCAATCTTTCCCAAACCTACTGGCTGCCAGAGAAAGCACAGGAGTAAACGATCAAGGCATGAGCAAAAGAATGGAGACCATTAACAATATACTTACAAGAAGGGATGAAATCAATAGCAATATTCAAACAGTCAATAAATATAACAAATTTGAAATAATGTTTATGGATTGTTTTTCTTTATCTAATACCAGAGAAAACAACAGCCATTAATCAACTCAGCAAAATACAACTATTTTCAGTAGATTGCATCCCATCAAAGAAGAGTTTTTCCATTTCACTTTCTTTATCCCTACATTTTATCCTAGCATCCATAAAGCAAGCACAGCTCATTTTAAACGTAGTACAGAATAGCACAACTATAAACTCAAAACACGACTCCAAAAATTCTTCTGGGCGTCTAATTAAGCATTCTTTCAGGTTAGCATATAATCCTAGACTAACCTCGTGTCTGTTATGATCCCTACAAAGAAAAAGAAAAAGAAAAAAAAAAGGACTTTCATTCCTAATCAATCTCAGCAGCGAATCCTCAAAACAACAAAAAATTGAATTTTGACAAGCTGCAATTACCAATCACTTAACCACAGCTACATTTTCATATCAAATGCAAATTAGGCTTCATTGCTCTAAATAAAAACTAAAAACCAATAGATAACAGACCCCAGGTTCCCTTTTTTTTTTTCCAATTCAAAACAATAGACAGAATGGGGAGCTTAGAGACTAGGAAAATATACCTGAAAAGTGAGACTAAAGGGGTTCTTAAACCCCCTTTTGGGCAAACGCCTTCGCATTGGAGTCTGTCCACCTTCAAAACCAAACTTCATAGTCCCTCTAGCTTTCTGTCCTTTATGACCTCTCCCTGCCGTCTTTCCTTTACCAGACCCAATACCACGACCCTTTCTTGTCTTCTGCTTCCTTGGCACATTGTCCCTCAAATCATTCAAACTTAACAAACTATAAGCCCTAAAACCCATAAATCCAGATGCCCCATTTGCAAAGTTTGAGTCTTTGAGAGTTTGAATTGCAGTGAAAGTGGAAATTGAGGTGGTTTTGGGAGTTAAGAGTGGGGTTGATGAGAGCAATGAAGAGAGTAATCTTCTCCTTATCATTTTTTTTTTTTGATCAAAAATATGAGTTGGGTTTTAAAGGGTTTTGTAATTTGTTTGTCATCCGATGATTTAGGGTTTTAGCTTCTGTGTCTGTTAAGAAATACCAAATATGATATATTGGCATGAGTATAATAGATTGTTAATTGTTTTGAGCGGCGGTTGCACCGTTTTGCTAATTTTTAATTTTTTAAAAAAAAACATTTTTATATATATATTTTTAAATAATTTTGATCTGATAATATTAAAAATCAATTTTAAAAAATAAAAAATTATATTATTTTAATATATTTTTAAACAAAAAATATTTTAGAAAATAATATTTATTATTATTCCAAATATTTTCTTAACTTGAACATCAGGCAAAGATAATTTAAAGCCCAATATAGCACACGTTGGTAGCATTTATTTAACAGACAAATAAATTAGACAAGTCTCAATGTTCTCCATGCTTTAAAAATATATAAATTTATTTTTAAAATATTTAAAAGATAAATTTAATATATATATATATATATATATATATGTTTCATTATACACATTTATATCTCTTTTTAAATTTGATATTTTTGTTATAGAACATTAATCAACTGCAAGGATGCATATAGAAATTTTATAGCATGGTTCAATTTGGATTGTTGCTTTAAATTTTAGTTACAAAACCAAGATATGATTCAAGCTTGGATTGTTTATAGGTAGAGTCAACTCAATTGTTTTTTTTTTAATCAAAACAACCTATCCTTTTATTTAAAAAGAAAAAAAAAATCTAGTTTAAAATGCGAGCTCTAGAATGAAGAGCCATTGAGTTGAACTAAGCTAAGGTTTATAACTTTTGTTTAGAATGAAGAGTCATCTAGTTTAAAATGCATTTGTGGTATACCTAAAGGCATATGGGAGATGCTTAAACTATGCTTACGGTTCTCAACGTTCAAAAATACTTTTTTTATTGTCTTAGTGAAAGCATCACCGTATTTTTTTTATATAGATTTTCTTTCTTTTCCCTTTAAAATTATAATTTGATCTTTTTAGTTGTTGATATTTTAATTTCAATTGTTATTTTTTTAATTTCTTGTTTTTGGTATTGACTATTTTGTATAAGTTTTATTTGTTTTCAATTTCATCTTTCAATCCTAAATTACCAAATATCATATTCTCCAACTTGGTCTTCATTCTTTGGATTTTTTATTTTTTATTTTAGTTTTTTTGTAAAAGTCTTATTGGTTTTCAATTTCATCATTCAGTTGAAATTAATGGTATTATGTTTTTCAATTTGATCCTCATTGTTTTGATTTCTAATTTGTTTTCTTAGGCCTTCTGTAAAAGTTATTATTCTTTTTAATTTTAATATTTAATCAAAATATTGTTTTTATTTTTTATATTAATTTTGACCCTTATTCTTTTGATTGTTTTTTGTCCTTATATTAAATTAATTTTTCTTTTCAATTTCACCCTTAAATCAGATATTAAATTTATTTTGTATTTTAATTTTGATTCTCTCTTTTTTTAATTGTTATTTTTTAAACCCTTTTGTATAATTGAAATTTTTTTTTAATTTCATCCTTCAAGTTTTGATTGATTGAGAATTGGACTTCATGGTTTTTATATATTGGGTGTTTTGGGTCTAATGACCCAGGTCACAGGTTTAAAAAGTTAACACATGTTTTTTTAAAAAAAAAAACTTTATAATTATCTTTATTTTTTATGAAGTTATTCTAATTTCATGATCTATGTCAAGAGTTTGACGTGATATATCAGATTTGCTTGGCCCTGATTATCACGGTTTTATAGGTTTATCATGACCAAGTTTTATTTTGTCTTTTCTTATTTTATTTTGGCATAAAAACATTAATTTTTACAAAAAAATATATATTCTAGTCTTGTGGAAAAACACAAACATCGAGGCTAGTTATAACTGAATGACTTACATGAATAAATTTTATTTCTAAAATTTTTTATAAACAAACAATAATAACTTGCCAAAATATAAATGAATAAGCAAAACCGTATATCTAAAAACTTTCTTTTTCTCGACCTGTTTGGGATTGTGATAGCGATTATGGTTCAAAGTGTTTTTCGTTTAGAAGTGCATCAAAATAATATTTTTTTTATTTTTAAAAATTATTTTTAAGATCAGCATATAAAAATGATCTGAAAACATAAAAAAAAATTAATATTTTTTTTAAAATATGAGAGAACACGGTTTCAACAACGTTTCCAAATAAAATCTTAATCTTAGACATAAAATATAACACAAATCCATCTGCCAATGAACCCAAACACACAAGTTATTATTTAGTAAAATAATTGAAAATGCTCTTTTATAAAAAAATATTTTAAGAAAGAACCAATCTGATTAAAGAAAATAACAGTTTGCTGATGGTTTAATATAAAATTGGTGTTAAAATTCTACTAATAACTTAAAATTTCAATATTATATCGTAATTTTATTGGTTACTGCTAAGGAGTTCCTAACATTTAAATCTAATTAAATCTAAGCTTAGGGAGTGTGTTATTGGAATTTTTTTTTTATAATTTGTTTAGCCTCTAATTTATTTATATTTTGTTTGAGGTAAAATCATCATTATATAGATTAAATTTAATATTTTCAAGAGATTAATATAAATTAATTTTAAAAAATAATCCTTTCAATATTGAAATGATTTTTTTTACAATATAAGTATAAAAAAAATAAGAAAGCATCAGTCTTCAAGTTTTGATTGATTGAGAATTGGACTTCATGATTTTTTATATTGGGTGTTTTGGGTCTAATGATCCAGGTCACAGGTTTAAAAAGTTAACACATGTTTTTTTTTAAAAAAAAAACTTTATAATTTTTTTTATTTTTTATTAAGTTATTCTAATTTCATTATTTATGTCAAGAGTTTGACGTGATATGTCAGGTTTGCTTGGCCCTGATTATCATGGTTTATAGGTTTATCATGACCAAGTTTTATTTTG